>Ga0315280_10001426_pt1 | contig 41242 bp, 39 predicted proteins | sample YL17G06_40_MG_FD_203697 | JGI IMG/M metagenome (GOLD analysis project Ga0315280, IMG submission 203697) | Sediment microbial communities from Yellowstone Lake, YNP, Wyoming, USA - YL17G06_40 | ecosystem: Environmental > Aquatic > Freshwater > Lake > Sediment | place: USA: Wyoming | collected...
CCCTAGGTCTTCGAACACACAGGGACTGGCCTGGCCCCATCTATCTATCGGATTTTTGCGCCCTTTTTTGCTTTAGGCCACTTTTCGCAACAGAGCCTGGCGATGGAGTAGGTGAGAGCATCTTTTTTCCGTGGTGATCTCAAGTTTGAAAGAATGGGTCCTGTCCAGGCGCGTCCCCGTCCGTCCTCGCTCTTAGTAAGAAGGTCTATCTCGTCTCTCTGGTCCGGCCCGTCTTTCTCGTCAAGAAAATTCATTTTATTTTTCTTTTTAGATGTTTATGTAACGAGATAGACGGAATAGACGAGACAGACGAGAAAGACGAATATTGCTGTGCCACCCTCCTTCGATTGCCGCATCATATCATATAAAAAGAGATACATTCTGAGTTTGAAAATGATAAATGAAGGAAATGGCTAACCGCCGGCGGTGAGGTTTTCCCTGGCCAAAGGTGGTAAGACGGTGATAAAAACCACCTTTTGAATCATCTCAAAGGGTGATTGCGGGAAGAACTAAAGATAAGAATAATCTTATTAGAAATAAGGCGTATTATATATACCTTGAAAAAATTTTGACAAAACGATAGAATAGGAAAAAATTTGCGGAAGGTTTTTTTAGCAGGATTAGCAACAACTGGAGAGGGGAAGAAGTCCTTCAGAATGAAGGATTTATATATTTGAGGAAATAAAGTGCGCAATACAGTTAGAAGTCGCTTGAAGGGATTCACCTTAATTGAAGTTGTGATAGTCATCGCCATCATCGGAATCATTGCCTTAGCCACGTATCCGAGTATCCAGAATACTCTCCAAGTCAGAACTTTAGAAAATTCAGCCAAGGATATCCTGACCACGATGCAGCGGGCCAAATTTCAGGCGATTAAAACCAAGCTTGATCACCGGGTCAGGTTCGATCTCCGAAATAACATCTGGTATTTTTTCATTGAACAGGAAACAGGCCTCAGCACATGGACCAAGATGGCTGGATTTGTCGATAAAAGCATTCCTCCGCAGTTCAATGTCACCATGAGCCTCCAGGACCAAACCGTGGTATTTTCTTCCCTCGGTTTTGTTTCGAATTTTGTTACAGCCCACAACAGCATTATTCTTCAAAGTGACAAACTAAAAGGGTATAACCGGGACGACGAGAGAATTATCAACGTCTATGCCGGAGGGTCCATTCAATATGTCAAAGCCAGGAGTAGCTAAAATGGATATCAGGGATAGAATCAAAATGATAAGAATGGGGGAAAGGGGATTTACCCTGTTTGAAGTTGTGGTCGGGATGGCCCTGATAGCTGTTGCTGTTCTGGGCCTAGCGCAGCTTTTCGCCCTCTGTGTCGCTCAGAATATGCGCGCGGATCGGATGGCCAATGCCACTTTTCTTGCCCAACAGCAGATTGATTCTCTGAGGGATCTGACAGCGAGTGAATTGAGTGCCCTGGGAGTCAGCCCGATTGATGAGCAGCTTGATGTCAATTACGACAACACCTATGATTTCCGGAGAATTACTCTGGTTCAGTTTGATGATGTTCCTTCAGTTGGCTCTGTTTGGAAGTTGAAGGTTATGGTTTTTTCGCCTGAGCAGTTTAACGTCAATGTCAATCAACTGCTCGCAGATCCCGTCGGCCACAAAGTCAAAGCTTTTATCACCACAATGATCAGCAGGTGAGTGCCATGAATTTTTTTAAGAATAAAAGAAAAAAGGGGAAGAGGCAATCGGGTTTCACTCTTATGGAGCTTTTGCTGGGAAGCGCTATCATGTTGATTGTGATTTTAGGCGCATTAGCCTTGTATGTCCGGAGCAACAAAGTGTCCGTGGATCAACAGCAGCTCGCTGAAGTTCAGCATGACGTAAGGTCTGGCATGTACTTTATCTCCAGAGATATCCGAATGGCCGGAGTGGGGTTATCGCCAGATGTTACTGGATATTTCTTGGAAGGACAGGATAGCTTCGGGCCTAACCCTGAGATATCTGACGCCATCAGATTGTGGGGAAATTTTGATGACCCGCTCGGCCTCAAGATACAGAAGTATCAGGGAGGAGGAGGGGGTGGAGCTGCTACAGCTTTTCTCTACGACTCTGAACTGATAAACGCTCCCTATGATTGCCCTGGTTTTTATATAAACAAAGTGTATTTAATCATCTCCACAACATGTCCTGGTTGTTATACCTATCGTTTTCTCTCTGATGTTCAGGGATGCGGTCCGGGCGTAGCTCATGTGATGTTCCAACCCGGTCAATCTGAGATCAATCCTCCGGGAGGGTTGGTCGATACCGGCTGCGGCGAAGAGTGTTGGGATGACGCTATCATCACTCTGGGCCAAATCAAGTACTACTGGCTGGATACAACGGGCCATCCGGGAGACTATCCCGGCTTAGCAAATCTTGACGCAGCGCACGGGTATTTAGAGAATGTTCCCAACGTTTTATATGTCACGACCAATGGCCCAACAGGCCAGATCATGCACATGCCTCTGGCCATGAATATCGAAAATTTGCAGTTCGAGTACAACGGAGACTTCTCTAACCCTCCTGATGGAATCCTGGACGGATTCCGGCCCTGGAATAATGCCTGGACTATTCTGCCGGGCGATGATGAAGCAACGCGACAGACAAAAGGCGAACTTATCAGCCGGATTACAGAGGTTAAGATGTGGATCTTAGGAAAAACTCCAAGGCCATTTTTAACAGTCGGGCGGCGTGTGCCGGCGAATCTCGACCTTTTCCGGAGGCCAGCCATTTCCAATAGTCCCCGAGCAGGTCAGGACGACCTCCACCGAAGGTTCTTGCTCGAATCCACTTCAAACATTAGAAATCTCTCTTTGACCATCTATAATACGGGAGCAAGATAAAGAGGAAAAAATGAAGATGAGAGGAAAAAATCCCACTAAGGGAGTTGGCTTAATCATCGTGATTCTGGTGATTGCTTTTTTGCTGGCGATCGGACTTGTGGTTATCACGGTGACGAGCACAGGACCTGCCGTAGCCGGTAACATTCGCCTGCAGCAGCAGGCCTTCAATGCAGCCGAAGCTGGTTTTGATGCCGCTTTGAGGGCGATCACAGACAATCTCGGCGGGGGAGCTTTTGTTGATTTTGGAGGTCAGTATCGGACAACTTACAACGGTCAGCCTGGAATCGATAACCCAGACTCGAACCCGGCCACCAATCCAAATTATTTGAACTATTTTCGCAGGTTGACGGACAGGGAGCTGGTCCAAGATGCGCTGAGTCACACGCCTAAAGATACATATATCTTTGCTTCGCAGCCCATGCCAGATGATAGCCGGTTTTCTTATACTGTTTTTTTGATCGATGATGAAGCCGGCGGCGGCACTGCAGATGATATGGATGCGATTTTAGTCTGCATCGGCCAAGGGCCGCAGAACACATACGCGCGGCTGGAAATAGAGATAGCGATCCAATCGCAAACTTAAATAAGGGGCAAGGAGCATGAAAAAATTAATCTTTATTTTAACAATCTTAACGATCATATTGGCGGCTATCCTTTTTGTTAAGGTTAAAGCCCAGCAGCAGGTATGCCATCAGGATTGCAACACAGCAAATGGTGGACCAATTGTTGGATATGATAATAGATATACCTGCAGTGACCCGAATCATCCCGAATACTGCTATCTTTCCACCATGACAGGTATTACTGTTGATGCAACGGGTGGTTTGCACCTTAGACTGAACCAGGTCGGTGCCAATTTTGTACCTTCAAATAATTATCCAGTCAGTACAAACTACCGAATGACTGCCGCTGCCGCAGATTTCAACGGAGATGGCTACGTGGATTTGGCAGAGGGAGGCCGGCAGTGCGATAATAACGGGAATTCCAGTGACACAAATTTGTCTATTTTTTTCAGCCAAGGAAAAGACCCGGGCGATCCCACGAGGTTCAAATTCCTTGGGCCTTATTATATTAATTATCTAAGCACGTTTACTACCTATGAAATTATGGCCTGTGGAGCAGGAGACTATGATGGAGACGGAGATAATGACATCGCCGCGCTGAGCTGGCAGGGCAGGCTCTGGATATTTTGGAACAGGTTCAAAGAAGACAACCGACCCATGGGTTATACCAATAGCAATCTTTTTAGAGCTACGCCGACGTTGATTGCTGACCTGATCAACGATGGCTATGGAGAATTCGGGTCGGCGAGCAACAAGTGGCGGTGGGAGAGCAATATTGCTTCAGTGGATATCGACGGGGACCTAGATCTCGACCTCATCGTGGGCATCCCAGTAAACACCGGCAAATATGGAGAAGTGATCATATGTAAAAATAGTGGTCATGGAATTTTCACTCCGATTCTGCCCACCAAACCTAAAGACCAAATCAGTCCCTATTCTAACCTGCAATATGGCGTTTGCGGAGTAGCTGCTGGAAATCTTGATGGAGATGGAGATATTGATTTTATTATTGGGTCTGCAGGGACAAGTGGCGGCGATGGGAGTGGAAATCAAAGTGGAATTTATTTGTACTTCTATAAAAATGACGGCTTGGGAAACTTTGCCCAAGACAGCACAAGGACCATTACAATTCAAGCCAACCACGGGACGACCTCATTTCTTAGCGCAGGGGACTTAGAGGGGGATGGGAAAATAGACCTTGTCCTTTCGACAGATGGTGCGCATGGGGGATGGCTTGGTGGCTATGTCTATTGGTATAAAAATGATGGAGGAGGCCATTTTACTATGAATTGCGTGCCTTCAAACTGTAGCCGGGTTTGTTCCTCTGGTGACCTGGATTCAGGAGCCCTGGGGGACTTTGACTATGATGGCGATATTGATTTCTTTGTTGCCGACGGTAATAACTCTCAGAATGTTTATTTCTTCATGAATGAGACTTATCCCCTGTATATAGACACAGGAACGGTTGATTCCAAAAATCGCCTCGATTGCTCTTTTATCACTTCTGAAAACGGCATTGTCGCTGCTACTCTGACGCATAATGCTTCAATTCCTTCGGGGACAAGCATCAATTATTATCTGTCTAACTCTGATGATGAAAATGGGAATCCACTGTGGGAAGGACCCGTAACTCCAAGTCAGGAATTTTGCTTCGAGAGCCCAGGTGTTTTTCTCAGATGGCGGGCTGTTTTTACTACGCTTCCGCCACCGAATAACACGCAAACTCCAAGGATATATAGTGTAACTCTTAATTATCGCCACATCACCAAAAGTGAGTATTCCCGCACGTCACATGCTTTCACTATGGCTGAAGTGGATCTCAACCATAAAGGTGATGAGGAAGTCCTCTACACTGCTGCTTTTGAGTTTCCGTCCTGGAAAGGACATCTCCGGTCGTGGAATGTGACTGACCTGAACTTGACCGCTGACAGCAGCTCTCAACTGAGAGAAATAAAAACTGCGGGCGCAGATTTTGTCGCCGACGCTGGAGGAGAGCTCGAGACGAGAGATTGGAGTTCAAGGAATGTCTTTACGGCCAGCGATGCAGATGGCCAGCAAGTCGATGGCCAGCCGCTTATGAATGACCGATTAGACTTCAATGTCACTAACAAAGATACTCTCGATGATTTTCTTGGACTGGGCCCGGAAAGTCCCGAAGTAGAGCCGCTCATCCGCTTTGTCTTAGGTGAGAATAGAACGTGGAAGCTGGGAGACATCAACCACTCTTCTCCTCAAGCTCTTGAGCCGCCGAGCGCCAGTGAATACCTAATGGGCGATGCCGTGAGCTATAAGGCATTTAAAGAAGCGAACCAGGATAGGACACATGTTATTTTCGCCGGCGCCAACGACGGCATGCTCCACTGTTTTGACCCTGTGACTATGGTGGAAAAATGGGCCTTCATTCCGCACAACCTCCTCTACAAGCTCTATAAAATGAGAGTTAAGGACCCAGACTGCGGCATATTCTTGTTTCATCATTTCTTTGTTGATGGGACGCCGGCCATCCATGATGTCTGTTTTGCCGACGGCACGTGGCACACCATTCTTGTTTGTGGACAGGGGGCAGGCTGGGGTTATAACCATGACTGGTATTATTTTGCCCTCGATGTCACTGACCCTGAAGCCCCCAAGCCACTGTGGGAGTTCACCGCTGATACCATGGGCGAGACCTGGTCTGTCCCCGCCATCGGGAGGATAGCCTCTAATAGCAAATGGGTCGCGTTCTTCGGGTCAGGATATGACAATGATCCAGATCGAGTCTTGGGGAACCATTTTTATGCCGTTGATGTAGAGAATGGAACGCTTATCAAAGATATGGCAATTTCTGAGACCCCCGAGCCTGTAAGCCCCTTTGGCATTCAGAATACGCTTCCGGGCTCGCCAAACCTGGCTTTGAACCGCGATGGCCTTGTGAATAGCGTCTATTTTGGCGACCTCTTGGGCAGGATATGGAAGGTTGATGTCACGGTTGATCCCAATCAAGGCAAGGGCTGGTCGCCGGAAGTTATCTATCAAGATCCGTATTATCATCCGATTATTACCAAGCCCGCTCTAACCGTCAATCAAACAGAAAACTCTGTCCGACTCTATTTTGGAACTGGAGGAGATGAAAAGGCGCTTAGTAATGCCTATTATTCCTTTATTGCCCTCAGAGATGTGAACAGCACGATTACCGTTGACTGGTTTATCGGCACCGATGATTTAGCCACAAAGCCTGGCTTCAGCCCCACTCTTAAAAAAGATACATTTGGGCAGGGAGAAAAGGTCTGGGCTGACCCCGTCATTGCAGATAATCTCGTTTACATTGCGACACTCAATGGTTCTATCGAAAGCCTCAACCCGTGCAAGACTTTAGCAGGTTCGGGAAAAATCTATGCACGGTACACTCTAGGGCAGAGGGCTGGAGGCTCAGCTCTTGCTGGTTCCGGCGGGCAGACGATTGCTTCCCTGGAGACTCTCCAGAAGGTAAGGTCCGCTGTGACCATCGGCAAGACTCAGAGCGTTAATGTGGAGGGTGGAGCCCCCATTGTCAAGAGAAAAGTATTTATCCAGAGCTACACGCAGCCCGGAGGCGGAGAGGGAGAACCACCCAGCGAAGTTTTGGCTCAACCTGTCCCACCCACAAGGCTGTTGATTAAAAACTGGAGAGAGGTTTATAAGGTCATTAGGTAGAAGCCTCTGTTTAATGGTAGCCGCAAACTTTAGTTTGCGTCTTTCAAAAGAGCGCAGGCTAAAGCCTGCGACTACCTAAACAAACTCAGATAGGCGCGGATAATCTTTTCTCCCCAGACGAGGGAGAAATAGGCGGCAGGGCCTAAAAAAGTTCCAAAGGGAAGAGAAGTCTGCAGGCTTTTTTTCTTAAAAAAAATAAAGAAAATTCCGACCAAAGCCCCCGCAAAAGAAGCCAGGACTAGGGTGAAAAACGTCTGACGCCATCCCAGAAACGCACCGATCATCAGCATCATGGTTACATCGCCCAGTCCCATGCCTTCTTTTTTTCGAAGGAGATAATAGGCCCCATAGACAAGCAGCAGAAAGCCTGCTCCCACGCCGGCGCCGATCAGGGCTTGCTTGATGTTTAAGTCGTGTCGGAAGGAAGAATAGATAAGCGCCAGGGTAAAAACCGGAAGGGTAACCGTATCAGGAAGAATTTGATAGTCATAATCAATGAAGGTGAGCGCAATAAGGGCACTGGTGAAGAGGCAGGAAGCAAAGAAAAAAAGGCTAAGGGCATAGGAATTGTAAATGTAGAGAACGATAAAACTCAAAGCCGTCAGCAGCTCAACCAAGGGATAACGGAAAGATATTTTCTGTCGGCAAAAACGGCACTTTCCCCTGAGGAGGATAAAAGACAGGACGGGGATGTTATCGTAAAATTTAATTCTCTTCTGGCAATGGGGACAACAAGAAGGAGGCCTGATGATGCTTATCTTCCGGGGGACGCGGTAGATAACAACGTTGAGGAAGCTTCCCCAGGCGAGCCCGAACAATCCGACGATAATTACCTTTTCCATGGGCTTTTGGGAGGCTTCAATTCACCTTTCTGGGGGTCATAGAGATAATCTTCGCCATCCAGGTCTTTAGGCAGGGCAGACAGAAACCCGGCACTTGCCAGCTGGCTGAGGTCGGATGGATTCCGCCCGAATTTTTCTCTGAACTTTTTGATAGCTTCCTGGATTGTCTCCCTATCCATTGCGGCCTTCACTTGGTAGAGGTGATTTGAGGCGAATTTTTTAACCCTCTCATCTTTTGTGGTTTGGTAGACTTCAAGCCACGACTCCCACGCTGTTTTTAAATCGGCAAGTTTAAAAGCCGCATTGGCATAAAGCCTTTTGGCGATTTCGGGCGCGCCCGGGATTGCCATCACTTTTTGGTAATACTTTTGAGCCAGCTGCCAGTCTTTCTTCATCAATTGAGCGTAATGGCCGGCATCAAAAGGAAAAATCCACTGCTCAGGGTTTTTCTCAAGGCCCTTGTCCAGGATCTTAAAAGCAGTGTCAAAGTCTCTAGAATCGTAGATGGCGATGAGCGCTCCGACTTCATAGGGGTCAATGTAGCGGGGGTCTAGTTCAGAAATGATTGAGAAAACATGCTCCAGATTATCGAATCTTTCTGGGACCGCGGTGTTGCTGAAATACTGGATTGCCCAGAGATACGCCAAATCAGCGGCCATTGAAGAATAGCCGAACGTGGCATATTTCAAAAGCTTTCCCGAAGGGATGTAGATGATGGAAGACCCTGGGATTTTTGCCCGGGAAATGCGGTCGATTTTAACCTTGAGTCCCATAAAGGCGCCGCAGCTCAGAAGAAGGCAGAGGATGAGGACGAGAGAGCTCGAGCCCTTTTCGCTCCAAAATTTTTTTGCCATGAGCTTTAGATAAAATCTCTCTTGCGGAAAATCAGGATGGCGAGGACGAGGACAAAGAGAGTGTAAAAGATGCCGTAGATTGTTGAAAAGATAAGGGAGCTGGCCGGGATAGGCAACCCGTGGACCACTTCTGTTTTGTAATTAAAATTCTCAAGGTCGGGGAGGAAGGTGTAAAAAACTCGAGCCAGTGTCCTGGTGAAGCCCGGCCGAATTTTCTTGATCAGAGTTTCCAACCCCCAGGAGAGATGGCCGATGAGATAAAAGGAGAGGGAAAAGATAGAACTCAGGATGGGCGTTGAGAAACAGGAGAAAAGGATCGCCACCGAAGTGATCAGAATGAGCTCTAAGAATATATAGAATATGGCGACGAACAGCTTCCCCTCTATCTTGAAAGTATGGAAGAAAAGCAATGCCATAAAAATAAGGCTCATCAAAAAGATCATGATAAAGAGCGTGAGGATGAGCCCGGCAAACTTCCCGATGATGAACTGAGAACGGCGGATGGGCTTGGAGAGGAGGGTGAAGATTGTTTTCTTGTCAATTTCTTTATAGACAAGGCCTGTTCCCATCAGGATCGCCATCAGCGCGCCAAAGAGCGAGAGAGAGGCGAGGCCCACGTCTTTGATGATTTTGACCCTGTCGCCGACGGTGAGGAGAGCGAGGAGGCGAGAGAAAACGATCGAAATCACGGCGAAGAAGAGCAGGAGATAGAGAATGCGATCCCGGATGGCTTCCTTAAAAGTGTTCGAAGCGATGGCTTTAATTTTCATGATTGTTTCACGACACCCACAAACAGGTCCTCCAGCGTCTCTGTCCTGGGAATCAGAGAGTGGATCTTCCCTTTTTTTGTCTGGGCAAGCGCCAGGATTTTTTCGACATTTTTCTCCTCAAAGACTTTAAGGAGAATTCTTTCGCCATGAATAGAGAGGAATTCGCCCAAGCTTTCCAATTCTTTTTTTGCGATCCCGGACACGGCGACTTCAGTAAAAAGAATCTTTTCTGAAATGAGGTCTTGAAGGGCTCCCTGATTGATGACCTGGCCGTTGACGATGATCGCCACCCGGTCGCAGATCATCTCGATGTCCTGGAGGATATGGGAAGAGAGGAAGACCGTTTTTCCTTCTTCCTTGAAGCAGACGATGATATCCCGGATCTCTTTTCGGCCCAGAGGGTCGAGACCTCCCAGGGGTTCATCGAGAAGGATGAACCTGGGGTCATTGATCAGGGCTTGAGCCAAGCCGATTCGCTGCAGCATACCGCGGGAAAATTTTCGGAGCTGAAGGTCTCTCGCCCGATCGAGTCCCACCAGGTTGAGCAGCGAGTTTATTTTTTCTTGTTTTTCTTTTTTCTTCAGGAAAAATAATTGTCCATAAAAATCGAGGAATTCTGCGGCTGTGAGGTAATCATAGAAATAAGGGTTTTCGGGAAGGAATCCAATTTGAGTTTTGGCCTGGTTGGCAAGATGGGGCTGGCCGAAAATTTCTATCTTGCCTTTGTCGGGAAAGATAATGCCCAGAACGCACTTCAAAGTAGTTGTTTTTCCGGCGCCATTCGGGCCAAGATAGCCGAAGATTTCGCCTTCTTCCACGGACAGGGATATGCCCCTTAAGATTTCTTTTTTCTTGGGGATAAAGCCGACTTTAAAAGATTTATGAAGGTTTTCAATTTTGAGCGCGGTGGCCATCTCTATTTAAGATTCGTCGCTATTATACAAAATGATGTCGGTTATTTCAAATTCTTCCTCTCTCTGAAAACATCTCCATTTCCATGAAAGCAATAATTGGGAATAGGGTCCTGTCATGGCTCCTCCGCATCCGTGCTCACTTCCGCTCTCATCATCAGATAGCGCAAAGGAAATGATTCAGGCGCCGTGAGGCTGCGGGCGGGTGGGGAGCCCCTCCGCTGGGCCACCCTACTCTGATCGTCGTCTTATTATCACGAAAAGGGAGATGCTTCCCTTCCCCCTTTTCTGAAGGGGGATAGAGGGGGATTCTATTTTTAGTCGGGGAGGACATGCTCTAAGGTGTCCGGGTTGGTAGTGATGTAGAAATCATTCCCGAGATAAAGAAGAGGATGGACTTTGTTTGTGTTCAGCACTCCTTCGGCATTGAAACATTTTTCTTCTTCATGGATGGCCAAAACTTCGCCCACAAAAAGGTCATGGTCACCATAGGCCCGGATATCGGCCACCCGGCATTCAAAAGAGACATAGGCTTCGGCAATGAGAGGAGAGCTGATAATTTTTGCAGGAGCGAGCTTCACCTGATACTCAGCTATTTTATTCAGATCATAACCTGATTTTCGACCCATCTGGGCCGAAAGTTTGACCCGTTCGAAGTTAATGAAATTCGCCGTGAATTCTCTTGCTTCAGAGATAATTTTGTGAGTGAGGCGCTTTTTGGAAATGAGCACTCCAAAGAGAGGCGGACTAAATGAGAGAGCCGTGTGCCAGGCGCAGCTCATGAAGTTGACCTGATTCTTGAATTGAGCTCCAACGAGAGCCACTGGATAGGGATAGAAATATTGAAATTTTTTGATTTGGGTGATTATTTTTTTCATAGTCCTCTCCCTCTCAAAAATGCTTTGGTTTTGCTTTTAATTTTATACCTTTAATTTGATGGCGTTCTTAAGAAGCCACTCTTGGGTAAAAAAGTGCTCCCGGCAAAGCGCGAGTTGGAGTTTGAGCTGGTCTTTGATTTCTCCATCGGGCAAGAGTGAGACGGCTTTTTCATATTTGGCGATCAGGGCTTGCTCGGCGGGAACAAGGGTTTTTAGAGCGCTGATACGGTTTTTCCCGGGATAAGACGATGGCATGGGTCTCCGGCTTAGTTCTCGTCCCTGCGCGTCCTTTTCTGCGTTTTCAACCCGGAGCACGTCTCCCATTTTGACAAGCAGACCTGAAGTCTTATCCCAATGCCTCATGTGATTGATCGAATTTTTAAACAGCCGCTGACTGAGGTCCTGATGTTCACAGAAAAGTATGACATATTTCAGATAGCGGTGCATGAGCTCATTCTCGATGCGCATGATTTCATGGAGAAGCTCGATTTCTTCCTTTGGAGCATTCTCCGGGCTGGGCTGGAAGCAGAGGGCTTCCGCAGCGCCCTGTTTTTTCATCTCTTCAATCATGGCTTTGAACTGCATCGAATGGCGAACCTCATCATAGGAAATATTGAGAATCATGTTTTGAATTTTGGGATAAGCACCTTTCTTGAATTCTGCGGACTGGTAGAGGTCGGTCACCACGTCTTCAGTCATTTGGTCTCTGCGGAGGTTGTCCACAATCTTGGGGCAGCGGACGACTTCATCGGTTTTATAAGAAGGAGTTCCGTTCATGTTAGTGATGATGATTCCCAGCTGGAGCGAATGGTACATTTCGTCAATGCCGATCTGGATGGTTTGGCCGCGAACATCTGTCTTTTGTTTCAGGATGGGATCTTCATAGAAGAATTTTCCTTTGGGCATTGAATAGGCGTGAATGAGATATTCGAAGCTTACGGCCCATTCGTGCTCTAAGGCGATATTGAGAAATTTCAGTACATCTTCTTTTGTCTTAACCTGTTTGATTTTTTTCACGAGTCCTCCTCGACCGCCTCTTTGAATTCAGATTATAATCCTTTTGATATTCAAAGAAAAGTCAATGCCTTCGGAGGATAGCATCTTTTAGCCCGTGGTGATTATCAAGCTTGAAAGAATGGGTCCTGTCCAGGCGCGTCCCCGTCCGTCCTCGCTGAAGACCCCCCACCCACCACCATTCGCCGCGGGCGGGCGGGTTTGGTCAAGAACATACAGGGACTGGCCTGGCCACCAACTAGGAAATCATTATTTTAGCCTAAACAATAACCCCACTTTTCGCGTATGTTAGTTTTATCTTTTCCTTTGATACAGTGTGGGAGCGGAGGCGAGGACGGACGGGGATGCGCCGTGATAGGACCCAACGGAATAGCTCTTTGGTAATAACGGAAGTGGAGATGCTTCCTCTATGGGGTGACCAAAAAAGCTAAAAAATCACCCCTCGATCCATCCTCAAAGGTGATTGACCGTCCGTCGCCCCTCTGCCAAAATTTTGCCAGGTTTGCAGCCTCAAAGGTTTCATTGTCTCGTCCAAGGCAAAGCCGAGGTTGTGAAAAGGGAGAGGGAGAGGATTCCTCTCCCGCCTACTTTTATTCCATCCCAGGATTCATTTCAGTCAGCTACCCAGGTATTTTTTAGTTTTGGTGCCAGCGCCCCGTCCACGGGCTGGACTTCCTTGATGTAGCTCAGAATTTGCCAAATGTTGCCTTTTATGTCTTTAAAAGAGCGCAGGCTAAAGCCTGCGGTTGCCTGGGCAAATTCATGTCCTTCGAAGGACTCACCCGAGTCCTTTTTTCGACCCAAGATTGCCCATAGAAAACTAAGATGAGCTCTGGACGGTCCCTGTGTGTTCGAAGACCTAGGGGGGTGGGCGGGCTTGGTCGAGAACGCACAGGGATCGGTCAGGCCACCCGTCGAGTGATATTTGTGTTCTTCCATCTTGTATGTATGAACAAAATTAGGGGAATTTTTAAGTTCTAACTGCAATTTTGGGTCTTTGAAATTAAAATTGCTTTTTGGCGAGAATAGTTATTAAATGAAATTTCATTGAAAGCACACGATGCCAGGCACTGTCCCCAAATTAAGAACCGATCTCGAAATCATCCCCGCTAATTATCAGGGACAACAAGCGCTCATCATCAGAGATTTCCTGGGTTTAATCCAGAAGCCTATCCTTCTTCAGGGGGAAGCCTTGAACTTGATAGGATTCCTGGATGGGAGAAGCACAATCCAGGATATTCGGCTCACTCTTGTCCGTCAAAGAGGAGGCGTGTTCGTGAGTTCTGAGAGTATTGAGAAACTCCTCCTGGAACTGGATTTGGCTTTTTTGTTGGACTCCCCCCGCTACCACCAAGCCAAGAATAGGCTCATTGCTGAACATACAAAGCTCGCGGTAAGGAAAGCTTCTCAGGCAGGCTTGAGCTACCCTCAAGATCGAGAACAACTTTTGCGCTACCTGAAGTCTATTCTTGAGCTTGCAGAGAAAACAACTTCAGAAAAACCAGAAAAAAAAGTCTGCGCTCTTGCCGCGCCGCATATTGATCTGGAGGCAGGAAAAAGAGTTTATGCCCGGGCTTATCAAGCCCTTCAAGATTCCTCGCCCCAGCAGATTGTGCTCCTCGGAACTGGCCACTACATGGAAGGAGCATTTCTTTCGTTGACCGAAAAAGATTATGAGACGCCTCTTGGTGTGGTCAAAACGGATAAAAATTGGGTCAGAAGGCTAAAAAGAACAGGAGAAAAAGCAGTAGCGCCCCATGACCTGGCTCACCGTCAGGAACATTCCCTTGAATTCCAGCTCATTTTTCTCCAATATCTTTATGGCAACGATTTCTCCCTGGTTCCTATTCTTTGCAGTTCTTTCCAGCGAGAGCTTGAGCGGGTCCGGCGGCCTTCAGAGATTCCAGGAGTGGATGGATTCCTGGCCGCTTTGAAGGAATCCTTAGGAGATTGGAATGAGGATACCCTCGTTGTGGCTGGGGTTGATTTTTCGCACATCGGGCCAAAATTTGGACACAGCCAAAGAGCTGCTTCCCTGCTTTTTGAAGCAAAAAGGCATGATCAACTTTTAATAGAGGCTTGTACCAAAGGTGATGTCGAAGCGTTTTGGGCAGAGTCAAGAAGGGTGAAAGACTATTATAATGTCTGCGGTTTTTCTTCATTGGCCTGTCTCCTTGAGATTTTGCCCCGGGCACGAGGCGCTCTCCTCGATTATGAATTCTGGCAGGAGGAACCCACTCGGTCAGCTGTGAGTTTTGCCGCCATCGCATGGGAACATCCCCCAAGGAGACAGCCTTTCAGCAGTGAATTGTGACCCGATAGAACTCAAAAATTACCCTAACTTTATGCATGCGCACAAGATAGAAGATCATAAGCAGCACTCGCTGGGTGGCCTGGGCGGTCCCTGTGTGTTCTTGACCAAACCCACCCACCCCCCTAGGTCTTCGAACACACAGGGGCCGGCCAGGGCTCATTTTAAAAAGAAATGCTTTGAGCTATTTATAGTCACAAGCGAACAATTTAGATATAATTCTTGTTAACAATTGATAGATGAAATTCCTTAGGAGGTTGGAGATGACAGATTTTGGAGGAGCTGTAAAGCCGATTCAAGAATTTCCTGATTATAAAATGGCCATCCTTGGAGTTCCTTTTGATGAGAAGTCCAGCTATTTGAGAGGAGCAGCCCAGGGGCCGGCAGCCATCCGTGCGGCCTCGACGGGGAAGTGCTATAACCCTTGGACAGAGTTAGGTGTAGATTTGGAAGAGGAGACTATGATTGTGGACGTGGGTGACGTGGATACTTCAGGGGATGTTGATAAAACCTTTCTCAAAACTGAGGAAGCTGTGCGTAAGATTTTGGAAAAAAAAGCTGTGCCCATTGTCCTTGGAGGCGACCATTCCATCACCTATCCAATCATCAAAGCGTTTGCCAAAAAATATAAACGCTTGGATATTCTTCACTTTGATGCCCATCCTGACCTTTATCAGGACCTCTATGGAGACCGGCTGTCTCACGCCTGTCCCTTTGCCAGGATTATGGAGCATGGCCTGACTCAAAATCTGGTTCAGGTAGGAGTAAGGGCTGCTACGGGCAACCAGAGAGCCAATGCTGCTAAATATAAAGTGAGGATGATTGAGATGAAAAATATCGAAGAGGCGCTTGCGCTCGAGTTTAAAAACCTGCTTTACATCTCTTTTGATATGGATGTCCTCGACCCGGCCTTTGCGCCGGGAGTTTCTCATCGGGAGGCGGGGGGGCTTTCCACCCGCCAGGCGATCCATATCATCCATAATCTCGAAGCAAAAATTGTAGGGCTGGATGTGGTGGAGCTAAACCCCGCGCGAGATCCGTCAGGAATTTCCGCCGCTGCGGCGGTGAAAATCATAAAAGAAATCGCCGGAAAAATTGTTAGATTAAAGGAGGTATCATGAACAATCGCCCGATCATTTTTTTTATTCTCTTTTTATTTTCAGGGCTGCTGAGCGCGCAACCCCAGGTCGAGTTTGACAAATACTTTGTGGATAAAACCATGCGCATCGATTATTTTCATAGCGGCGATGCCCAAGAAGAGCTCATCACCTTGGACCGAGTTTATGATCAAGGAATCTGGGCCGGGAGCCTCAAGAATCTGATTGATGATTATGACCCTGGCCGCTATTTTGTCAAGATCTATGATTCATCTTCAGGAAAGCTCATTTTTTCCAAAGGATTTGACAGTTATTTCAGTGAATACAAAACTTCAGATCCAGCCCTGAAAGGGATCAAAAGGACCTATCATGAATCGGCCCTCATCCCTTATCCCCTAAACAAGATCAAATTCACGGTTGAAATCCGAAACCGGGACAATTCACTTCGGCCTCTTTTTAGCCAGGAAATTGACCCGGCTGGAATAGATATCATCAGGGAATCATTGATCGGAGGAGTCAAGGTTTTTGAGCTCGTCAGGAGCGGTGACCCTCACGCCAAAGTCGATGTGGCCTTCATTGCCGAAGGCTACACTCAGACTGAGGAGGCCAAGCTCAGAGCAGATTTAGACCGGTTTGTGGGCGTTTTCTTTAAACTCGAGCCTTATAAAACTTATAAAGATAGATTTAATATTTATGGCGTATTCAAGCCCTCTTTGGAAAGTGGATGCGACGAGCCAAGCCACGGGAGTTTTAAAAACACTGCTCTCAATTCGAGCTTTGACGCTCTCGGCTCCGAACGCTATCTTCTGACAGAAGACAACAAAAGCCTTCGCGATATTGCAGCCCATGTTCCGTATGATGCCCTGTTTATCATGGTCAATCATAAGCGGTACGGCGGCGGAGGGATTTACAACTTGTACTGCACCTTCACCACGGACAACCAGTGGTATGAATACCTTATGCTCCATGAGTTTGGCCATTCTTTTGCCGGGCTCGCTGATGAATATTACACATCGGATGTGGCCTATAATGAGTTCTATCCCAAAGGAGTCGAGCCAACAGAACCAAATATCACCGCCCTTCTGGACCCAGAAAATCTGAAATGGAAAGCTCTGGCAACACCCGGCATTGAGATCCCCACTCCTTGGGAAAAAGAAGATTTTGACAAAATGGACAATGCCTACCAAAAAGTCCGGCGGGAGATTAATGAAAAGATTGCGAAGATGAAAAGGGAAAAAGCCCCTCAAACGGAAATCGCCAAAGTGGAAGAGGAGTCAGAACGCCTCTCGCGGGAAAATGGCGAACGGGTGGATGAATATCTTCAGAAGAGTAAATTCTGGGGCAAGGTTGGCGCTTTCGAGGGAGCCGGCTATTCGGCAAAAGGCCTTTACCGGCCTATGGTTGATTGCCTGATGTTCACCAAAGGAGCCAAGCCTTTCTGCAAGGTCTGTGAGCAAGCCGTTCTGCGGGTCATCGAGCACTACAGCGAATAAAAAGACTCGAGTGAGGCCTAAGAGCCCGAAGGCTAATCCCTCGCCACAAGTGCCCGACCCGGATGTTCCTATTTTCAAGGTAAACCTTCAATGGTCGGCTCAGCCATCCCGGACTTGCCCTTAAAAGCTATCCAAAAAAGATATGAGAAAGCCATTTAGATCAACCGGACGATTTTTTCGAGCCACTTCCTATCGACTTCTGAAAAAGCATCGAACTTGCGGCTGTCCACATCAAGCACTGCCCAGGCCGAGCTGTTTTTTGTAAAAAGAGGAACGACGATTTCGGAATTGGATCGACTGTCACAGGCAATATGGCCGGGGAATTTATGGACGTCAGGCACGACAGCCGTTTTTTGACGCATGACACCGGCCCAGCAAACGCCTTTATTTTTTTCAAGCACCAAGCAGGCAAGAGTCCCCTGGTAGGGCCCAACAACCAATTCTCCTCCGGCGAGAATATAAAACCCTGTCCAGAAGAAATGAGGCATTTTGTGATGAAGCAGGGCGGCGGCTGTGGCCATCCGGGAAATTTTATTTTCTGTCTTGGAGAAAAGCTGCTGAAGCTGAACATAAATTCTCTCATATCTTTTGGATAAGGCTTTATTATTTTTCTGCATAGTCTCCTCCTGAAGAGATTCCCACCAGTCGGAAATCTCTCGAGCGGCAGCGCCTTATTATAGAAAAATCTTGCTCGCAGTTAAAGTACGGAAGCATCTTTTGCCCCCGCCACAGGTGAGTACATTAAAGAAAGAATGCGTGGCACGGCAATATTCCTCTGTCTCGTCTATCTCGTTCGGCCCGTCTTTCTCGTCAAGAAAATCCAACTTGTTTTTTTAGATGTTTATGCGACGAGAGAGACGGAATAGACGAGATAGACTTTATTAATGGGAGTGAGGACGGACGGGGACGCGCCTGGACAGGACCCATTCTTTCAAACTTGATAATCACCACGCGATAAAAGATGCTATCTCGAAGTGTGAATGAATTCCCAAAATTGATAGAAAATTAAGATGAGCGCTGGACGGTCCCTGTGTGTTCGAAAACCTAGGGGGCCGGGTGGGCTTGGTCGAGAACACACAGGGACCGTCCAGGTCACCCATCCAGTGATGCATGTGCTTTTCCATCTTGGACGTATGAATAAATTTAGGGGAATTTAATAGTTCTAGCAATTTTGCGGAATTGACATTCGTTCCTAAGTTCTCTATCTTCTGTTGTGGCGTCTGAAAATGGAGGAAACCATGAAACCTAGAACTCGAAAGACAGTTATTTTCTGTTCTCTTTTCCTTCTTATTTCGCTCTTGGCTTCAGCCGACAGGAGGGGAGCGATCTCCAATTTGGCCGTGGAATTAGAAAGACGGGCGACAGAGCTTGCCCTCAACAACTTCGAACATTTTAAAGGTTGGAACGGCGTAATCTCGGATGAAGAACAGGCTGTCCTTTTTAAATCAGAAGCCTTTTCGGCTTCCAGCCGGCTCTTTTTGAGGTTAGCAGAAGAGAGTTCCGATTATTTCAGCACCGGCTACCTCAGGACCAATCTCTATAATGCTTTTACCTATATTGTTCGCGCGTTCAAGGAATTTGAAGAAGAGATGAAACAGGCAGGAGTTATGCCCTATGCTCTCGCGGATTGTGGGAAGACTTTGCAGCGGATGGAATATGAATTTTCGCAGTGGCCTTCTGCAGATAACCTCGCCTATCTCCATCAAAAATATGTCAAAGCGCAGAATGCGGCTGTCTACATGATTGAAAGAAAGGACATAGGCGTGTATGTCCGTCATGCCTTTAAAAATTTGGAGAGTCTCTGGCGCTACAATTATGACCTGAACCGGGGCAAGGACCCTTGGAAATATCTCGTGGAGGTGCCCGAGGATACCTTAGAAAAAATGGAAGAAGGAGACATGATCGACTTGACCTTTGAAGGGAGGCTGATCATCGAGCAAAGCAACCGCCCCAACCGGCCAGTCTACCTCATCGAGAAAGGGAAAAGGCGCGGGATCACCAGCCCTCGGGTTCTGATGCGTTTTGGGGGCTGGAGCAAGGTTTATGAAGTTCCCTCCGAAATCATCGATACCTATCCTGAAGGTGAAGCCGTTTACTGATAAAAATAATTCCCCCCGTGTATTTTTTATTTCAGACATCAGATGGAAGAGAAGTGCGGGCTGTTGTCAGCAAAAGGGGGGTTGATGATGGGAACCAAAAAGGTGGGGGCTTTCTCCAGCCCGCGCAAGAAAGCCACTGCTATTATAGCACAAAAAACGAAAAGTCAATAGTTATTTTGAAAAAAATTTTTTCTTAAGGCAATTTTTAATTTTTTTATTTTAAACAATTTAGAAAGAGGTTGAATTTTATCCGAGCTTCGGTCAGAATAGAGTTACCTTTCGAGATTTACCAAATGGAGGAAATATGGAAGAGAAAAAAATTGATATAAAAGTGGATGAGCACATCGCGCTGGGCCAATATTCAAACCTGGCAGCCATTCGACACACAAAAGAGGAATTTATTTTTGACTTTGCTTTTGTTTTTCCGGACGGCCCCATGGGCAAACTCGTGTCCCGAATCATCCTAAGTCCGGCCCATGTCAAAAGGTTTATGGAGGCTTTGGAGGCGAACCTGAGAAAGTATGAAGATGATTTTGGTCCCATCACTCCGGCCCAAATGCCGCCATCCGTGGGTTTCATCCAATAGTCTTGAATGATTTTTCCCCGAGAAATTTTTTGAGAAATGTCAAAATTGTCCTTGACATTATCTAGATTTTTTTATAAATACTTGGACAAGACCAAAAGGAGTTAGCGAGTAAAAGTTATTTTCAAAAAAATTTCTGAACAGAGGCCAGAATTCATCCGAAGGAGGTAGAAATGAAAAAAACATTTTTGGTTCTTCTGTTTTCTCTAGTGCTAGCTACGGTAACGCCTTTAGCAAATGCTTCAGGTTTCCTGATCTATGAGCACAATGCAGCCGCTCAGGCCATGGGAGGGGCGTTTATCGCAGTGGCCAACAACCCCTCTGCGATTTTCCACAATCCCGCAGGCCTGGCCTGGCTGGAGGGAACCCAGGTTTCCGCTGGTGGAACTTTTATTATGCCCAAGGGCTCTGTGAGCCTGCCCAACTGGCCGGTTCCCGCTTACCGAAAGATCGATATGGAAGATCAAACGTTTTTCGCGCCGAATTTTTATTTGACCCACAAGTTCGGCAACAAGGTGGCAGCTGGCATCGGCGTCTTCGCTCCCTATGGCTTGGGAACCAAATGGCCAGATCCTGAGCATTTTCCCTTAAGGTATATCGGAACCTCGAATGATATGCAGACGATATTCGTTAACCCAGCTTTCGCCTTTAAGGTTACCGATAATCTGGCCATAGGCTTTGGCGTGTCCTATATTCACTCCAGCCTATCCTTGGATTTGGTCCGGCTTATCGAAATCAATCATCCTGTTTATGGGGTTCTCCTTTGGAAGGGAGATGTGCCAGCTTCTGTGGACGGAGCGTCGGGCAATGCGGTTGGATTCAATGCGGGGCTTCTCTACAAAGCGGACAAATTTTCCTTGGGCTTTAACTGGCGGAGCGCCTTTGATATAAAGTACGAAGGAAAATTGAAATTGGATTGGGGAAATATGCCCGCCTATTTAAAAGCGCTTATTCCTGTTCCTAATGAAGGCGATGTCTCAACGAAATTCAAATTCCCGCATATATTTGGCGTGGGTGTTGCCTATAATGCAACCGATAAACTCCTCCTTTCAGCGGATGCCCACTACGTGCTTTGGAGCCGCTATGATAAATATGTTATTGACCTAACCTACACAGGCTTGCCTGGAGAATCTGAAACGGTGACAGAAGATTGGAAGGATTCTATCCTTCTGAGAGGCGGGTTGCAGTATCAGCTGAACGAAAGTCTTGCCTTGAGAGCCGGAATTCTTTATGATCAGACACCTCAACCTGAAAAAAGCGTTGACTGCAATCTTCCCGACGCGAATCGAGTCGCTTTGACCTGCGGCTTCGGCTATAAGTTTGGCCATCTTGTTGTTGACGCCACCTATCATTATGAGGTATTCAATGACCGGAAAAGCCCCAACCGGGATATCTACAACTTTCCGCATTTGGGAAATCTCGGAGAAGGCACGTACAAGATGAAGGCCCATCTTATCGGAATCACCTTGACTTATTTATTTTAGAGATTAAAATTTTATTGGAGGCTAAATAAATGGCATACGAATTCAAAAACAAAAAAGGGGTTAGTTATTATCTCCACTCCAAAGACGTCACTCTGAAAGGCGGCCGGAAGCAGAAAATCTTTTATTTTGCCCGCGACGTCAGACCCGGCGCTTTGGATGCCGTTCCGGATGGGTTCAAAGTTAAGGAAACGGAAAGAACCGGAATGCCCATTCTGAAGAAGAAATAGATATCTTCTTTAGATCGAAGCCGATGCTCTGAAAATCAGGAGCTCTTTCTCTAGAAAAAAGCAAAGGGCTTTTGAAGACTATCCATTTCTCTGAGGTCTTTTTTTATCTTTTTGTTCTTTACGCCTTGAGACTTCAAACTCCCTCAAAATTTGAATGATGACTTTTGGTTTCTCTTTAAAAGAATCAGCGATTTGCCTTCACGAAGCATTTCCTTTTCCATGAGAGGACGCTATTCCTGATCATGGCTATCACGGAACAAGAAATGCTTATTTGCCTTCAATTTTTTTGACTGATTGTGCTCTTGTTAGTATACTTTAGACATGAAACAAAGAGCCATCGTCCTTATTCTCTTTTTTGCCTTCACTTCTTTTCTATTTTCTGATTGCAGAGGAAAAAAAGAAAAAAGCGCGGCTCAAGGTCAAGCCCGCCGCCTTCAGATCGCCGTCATTCCCAAAGGGATGACTCATGAATTCTGGAAAGCTATCCATCTCGGGGCTGTCCGAGCTTCCCAAGAACTTGGAGTTGATATTTTTTGGAAAGGTCCTCAAAAAGAAGACGACCGCGCTCAACAAATTACAGTTGTTGAAGATTTTATCAGCCGAGGCGTGGACGGAATCGTTCTGGCTCCGCTCGACGACCGTGCTCTCTGCCGGCCGGTGCAGGATGCGGTGCGAGAACATATTCCGGTGATTATCATTGACTCCGGGCTTCAGGGAAGCGATTATATCAGTTTCGTCGCCACGGATAATTACCGAGGAGGAGCGCTTGCCGCTCAAAGGCTGGGTGAGCTCCTTCAAGGAAAGGGAAAAATATTTTTGATTCGTTACCAGGAAGGCTCAGCCAGCACCATGGAACGAGAGCGAGGGTTCTTGGACACGATGCAGAAAGACTTCCCCGGGATTTCGTTCCTCGTTAAGGATCAGTATGCCGGGGCTACGACCGAAACCGCCTATCAACTGGCAGATAATCTCCTCAGCCGTTTCCCGGATGTGGAAGGAATATTTTGTCCGAATGAATCCAGCACGTTTGGGACTCTCCTGGCTGTTCAAGAGGCTCAAATCGCCGGCAAAGTCAAATTTGTGGGTTTTGACAGCAGCCCCAAGTTGGTGCAGGCCTTGAGAGATGGTCACATCCATGGCCTCATTCATCAAAGTCCTCAAAAAATGGGCTATCTGGGCGTTAAAATGATGGTCCAATATTTAGGAGGCCAGCCCATTGAGAAAAAAGTTGACACAGGAGTGTATCTGGTCACTGAAGACAATATGGATGAGCCTGAAATAAAAGCTCTGCTGCAGCCCGATTTCTCTGAACTGCAATATTAATGGTTGAAAGTCAGGTTTTAGCTCCGCCCTTGCGGATGAAAAACATCAGCAAAAGCTTTGGGGCGACCTGCGCCTTGGACAGGGTTAATTTTGCGCTCCAGAAGGGAGAAGTCCATGCCTTGCTCGGAGAGAATGGAGCGGGCAAAAGCACCCTTGTCAAGATTCTCAGTGGAGCCATCAAGCCAGATTCAGGGAGCATGTTTTTGGAGGATTCTCCTTATGCTCCTTCCGACCCCCTCGATGGCAAAGAAAAAGGGATTTCGATGATCTACCAGGAGTTCAATTTGGCTCCCCACCTCACGGTTGAAGAAAACATTTTGCTTGGCAATGAAATCCATTCGCTTGGTTTTGTCCGTCGGAGGGAAATGAGCCGAAAAGTCAGGCGAGCTTTGGAGGTCGTCAACCATCCTGAAATATCTTTGGATACGCCAGTCAGGAAATTAAGCGTCGGAGCCAAACAGGTCGTGGAAATTGCCCGGGCGCTCGTGGATAAAGCCAAAATATTAGTCATGGACGAGCCCACCAGCAGCCTGTCGCTCGAGGATATCCATCGGCTTTTTCAGATTATTAAGAGTCTTAAGGCGCAGGGTGTAAGCATCATCTACATCAGCCATTTCCTCGAAGAAGTCCGCGAGGTGGCAGACGCCTACACCGTGCTTCGGGATGGGAAAAAGATAAACTCAGGCAACATGGAGAACACTTCGCTTGAAGAACTGATCCAGATGATGGTTGGCCAAAGGTTAGTCGAGATGTTTCCGCGCGTGGAACACAAAATGGGGGAGGTTCTTCTTTCCTTGAATCGCCTCAAAGGAAAGAAGATGCAGGTCGAAGTGGACTTGAATCTTCACCGGGGGGAAATCTTAGGTGTGGCTGGCCTGATCGGTGCCGGCCGGACCGAAATGCTGCGGACGGTATTCGGCTTAGACTCGATCGAGAGAGGCTCTCTCAAAATTGGCTCTGTTTCTTTCGTCAAAGGGTATCCCTGGAGAATGATTGATCAGGGCATGGGATTGCTGAGTGAAGACAGACAGGGTGAAGGGCTAGCCTTGGCCCGGACCATTGCCGACAACATGACTCTTAGCGACTTTTCTCCTTACCGCCGGTTTGGGTTTCTTCAAATTAAAAAGCAAAACAGGACTGTATCAGGTTTTATCCAGAGAATGAAGATTAAAGCCCGAAGCCCGGCTCAACCCGTCTTAAGCCTTTCTGGAGGGAATCAGCAAAAAGTCGCATTGGCCCGTCTGCTTCACCAGGAAGCAGACATCTTGCTTTTAGATGAGCCGACGCGGGGGATCGATGTTGTGAGTAAATCTCAAATCTATGAATGGATTGGCGAGCTGGCGCGGCAGAGAAAAGCCATTCTTTTCATAAGCTCTTACATACCAGAGCTCGTGGGCGTCTGCGATAACATCGCTGTTTTCCACCGTGGACACTTGGTCGAGATGCGTCCCGCTTCCGAGTGGGATGCTCAGAGCATTATGACGGTTGCCACTGTGGGGAGGGCCATCGAGAATGCCTAAAGCTGCTCAAGATTAAAAGGAATTTGCAAATGGCTATGAAAGGGAAAAGAAGACTCCAGGTTCTGATCAATTGGCTGGGACCATTTTTGGGATTAATCCTGGTCATCTTCATTTTTTCTTCTCTCCCGGAAGTCCAGGACCGCTTTCTGAGGCTTTCAAACTTTAAAAGTGTGGCCACTCAGTCCGTGATCGTCGCGCTAGCTGCCTTGGGGATGACCTTTATCATCATCGGCGGCGGGATCGACCTCTCAGCTGCTTCCAACATCGCCCTCTCGAGCGTCATCGTTGCCTATGCCATCAATAGCGGAATACCTCCTCTTATTGCTGTTTTAATAGGAATTTTTCTCGGAGGATTTGTCGGGTTCATTAACGGGAGCCTGATCACTTCCCTTCGGGTAGTTCCTTTCATTATTACCCTTGGTATGATGGGCATTGCCAGAGGTGTTGCCAAGTGGATTGCGGGAAACCAGAAGATCGATGCTCCTCTTACCTGGGTCAATGAGCTCATGGCCAAAAGCCCCCGGCCTTCCTGGCTGCTCATGGCTCCAGGCATCTGGCTGATGATTGTCTTGGCCTTAGCCATGGCCATCATCCTGCGGCGCACCGTGTTTGGAAGGCATGTCTTTGCCATCGGCTCTAACGAAGCGACGGCAAGGCTCTGTGGCATCCGAACCAAAAGAACAAAAATCATTATCTACTCCCTTGCCGGGCTGTTTTGTGGCTTGAGCGGCGTGATGGAATTTTCAAGGCTCACTGTCGGCGACCCCACTGTGGCGGTGGGATTAGAGCTGGATATCATTGCCGCTGTTGTTATTGGCGGAGGCAGCTTAAACGGAGGCGAAGGGAGCATTCTGGGCACCATGATTGGTGTCTTCATCATGGCGTTTCTCAGAAACGGGTGTACGATGATGGGCTGGCCGAATTACATCCAGGAGATTATCATCGGAGCCATTATCGTCGCCGCCGTTAGCCTGGATCAGTTCCGCCATCGCCGGGAAGCTTGAGACAATGAACAGAGAAATATTAAAGATGATCCATGCTCAGGCTCCGCTCCGAATCAATGATATCGGAGGCTGGACAGACACCTGGTTTGCGAAAGAAGGGAATGTCCTCAATGTGGCGGTGGGGCCTCCGGTCGAAGTTCAAATCAAAATTTTTAAAAATGATGAAAATAAAAAGAAAAGGGTAATGGTTAACACGGAAAATTTCGGTGAAACCTTCTGGATGGATCCGGAGAAGCCATCTTCAGTTCTTCACCCTCTTCTTCAGCATACGATCAGTTCCCTGCCCATGCCGCAGGACAGAGGGCTTGAGATCAGCCTTTTTTCCCCAGTCCCAGCCGGCATTTCCACAGGAACATCTGCCTCAGTCTGTGTGGCGCTTCTCGGAGCCCTGAATTTTCTTGCGGGTCAAACACATTCAGCCGGAGAGCTCGCTTCCCTCGCCCATAAAGTGGAGACAGAAAAATTGAAGCAGCAGAGTGGAATCCAAGACCAAATTTGTGCCGCTTATGGGGGAGTCTGCTTTATCCAGGTGGACCGCTATCCTCAGGCCCGGGTTCAGAGGCTCGAGTTATCGGAAAAGATTTGGAAAGAGTTGGAGCGCAGGCTTTGCCTGATTTATTTGGGGCAACCCCACAACTCTTCGGCCATCCATAAGGAAGTCATTGCCTTGGTTAAGAAAGGCAGCCCCCAGCGCAAGCATCTCGAGAAGCTTAAAGATTTAGCCGGAAAAGCCAAAGACTTTCTACTAAAAGGAGACCTGGAGGCTTATGGCGAAGTAATGGTCAAGAACAATGAATGCCAGAGGGGACTCTGTGCTCAGCTTATTTCTGAAAAAGCGGACGGAGTCATTCAAGTGGCCCGCAAATACAAAGCTTCAGGATGGAAAGTGAACGGTGCTGGCGGAAGAGGGGGATCCATGACACTCTTGGGCCATGCTGATGATGTCTTGAGAAGAGAAATGATTCGCGAAATAAACTCCAAGGGGGATGGGATCAGGTCGCTTCCCCTTTGGCTATCAACTACAGGCGTCTCCGCCTGGGCAATTTAGTAAAGAAAAGCACAGTCATCACCCAATGGATGGTCGAGCCAATCCCTGTGTGTTCTTGACCAAACCCACCCGCCCCCTAGGTCTTCGAACACACAGGGACAGTCCAAGCCTCACGTTCGTTTCCTATTTTGGGTAGCGGTGCGATTCATCGCACATCTTAGTGAATCGTGATCAGTGAGCAGAAAAGAAGGGAGGATGGGAAGACTTAATTCATCAATCTATGTCGGATGAATCCGACGGCTACAATAAGGACTTGCGCCAAGGATTTTCATCCTCTGTTGTCTAATCAATCTCAATCGATACAACAGGAGGTATCCGATGAAAAAATTAGCGATTCTTTTCGCACTGATTTTTGTTAGCGTTACTCTTTTGGCTGCCTTTGATGACGGACAGCCTTCGAGAAGGCCGCCCCGAAGTATGGCCAGAGAGATTCTGAACCTGACCCCTGAGCAGGAGGCCAAGTTTGAGGAATTCAGAAAAGTGCATCAGGAGGAGAGAGAAGCTTTCCAGGACCAGATGCGCAAAATGAGACTTGAACTGCGAGATTTGATAAAAGACCCTAAGGCTGACCGGAACCGAATCGACGGGCTTATCGATGAAATGTCGCGCCTAAGGGCTGACCACCTCAAAGCGCGCATTCACCACCGGGACGAGATCAGAAAGGTTTTGACTCCTGAGCAGCTGGAGAAGTTAGAAAAATTTAAGTCCCGAATCCAGGATCGGATGGAAAGGCAGAGGTTCTTCAGAAGAGGAAGAAGAAACTGGGCTTTCAGAGATAGAATGCACCGGTGGTGACCCCATATTCTGTCACCTGTCCTGATTCAAGGACAGAAATAACTCTCCTTTGAAGTATTTTCAGGGAGAGAAATTGGCACACTTTTTGCTTAAAATAGCTGTGGAGAAAGGAGAAAGAAAATGAAAAAACTATTCATTCTCCTCACAGTGTTCGTTTTTTTAACTCCCATCATTATTTATGGTGATGAAGAAGGCTATTATGGAGGCAGGTTTGCCCGTTTGAGTTATGTCAAAGGAGATGTTTATATCCAGAAAGCCGCGGATTCCGGATACCAAGAAGGGGTTGTCAACTTGCCTGTCATTGAGGGCGATAAGCTCGGGACAAGAGATGGCCGGGCTGAAATTCATCTGGGAAGGAGAAATTACCTGCGGATTGACAGGAATACTCAGATCGATTTCGCCAAACTTCCCGAAAGGGAAGGTGATGCGGTTAAGCTCCACATTCTTTCGGGAAGCATTTATTTGAGGATTAATTTCATCGACAGAGAGAAAAATTATGAGGTCCACACGCCAGACGCTTCGTTCTATATCTTGGATCAAGGCCTCTACAGGTTTGAAGTTCGCGAGAACAAAGAGACAGAGCTTCAGGTTTATGAAGGATCAGTGGAAGCGGCCGGTGAGGAAGGGTCGGTTTTGGTCAAAAGCGAGGAGCAAATGGTTGCCTCCAATGGACGTCTTCAGTCTCAATCCAAGGAGTTTTATGGGGTCCGTGACGACTTCGCCGACTGGAATGAAACCAGAGACGCTCTTCTGAAGCCCCATGCCGCTTCGAGATACCTTCCTGCCGAGATAAACGAGTACGAAGATGAATTAGATGACAATGGCCGCTGGGCTTATGAAGAACCATATGGCTATGTCTGGATCCCCCAGGTCTATTATAATAATTGGAGGCCTTATTATTACGGAAGATGGGTCTGGTACCCCATCATCGGCTGGACTTGGGTTTCTGACGAGCCGTGGGGCTGGTGTGTTTACCACTATGGAAGGTGGCATTGGGGCGCGCACCTTGGTTGGTACTGGATCCCGACCCACTACTGGGGTCCCGCTTGGGTCCATTGGTGGTGGGATTATGATTATATTGGCTGGTGTCCCATGAGCTATTACGGCTATCCTGTAGTCATCATCAACAATTATTTTTACGGTCACTACCGTAACCCCTATTACCCGGCCAATTCCAGAGCTCTGACAATGATCCACAGGAATCAGTTGCAGGCGCCTCATGTCTCTCATATAGCACTCGATCAGGCAAAGGTCAGCAGCCTGGGCAAGATTTCACTTCGAGCAAAGCAACCGGATATTAAGCCTGTTCTGGACCGCTCTCCCATCCTGCACACAGAGGCGTTGAAGGCTCTCTCGCGGGAGAATGTAAGGCAAGTAGGGAAAGGTTTTACATCTAGTGGGGCTCTTATCCCGCGCTCTGAATTAAAGCCGGTTAATTTGAGGAGTTATAATGAGGACACAGGCCGAACCTTCCCTCGAGATAAAAGTGGCGTTCTTGATAAACAGGACACAAGAGGCGCGATTCGAGAGTTAACCCCTGGGAACCTTTCAAGAGGAAGGGAAATTTCGCTTTCTTCCAAGACCGGAACGTCTCTTTCCCCTCGGAACATAAGGCCCAATCCAGGCAGATATTCCTCCCCTGATTCGCCATCCAGGTCAGGGATAAAAACCTACCAGCGGCGCTTGACCTCCCCCTCTTCTTCAGTTTCAAGTCGGACTTATTCCAGGGACAGCATCGAACCTTTCCTCTCGCGATTTTCCTCTGCGAGGGACACTGAGCCCCGGTCCTCGATAAGAGAGTATACTCCTCAGTATCGCTATTCCTCTCCCTCTGAAGACAGATCTCTCGGTGGGTACATTCGGGAAAACACGAGGTATTTCGGGAGCAGAGATTCAGGCTATCGCTATCCCTCCAGTTCCTATCTCTCTCCATCTTATAGGTACCAAGACAGAGATTATTCAACAGGCAGTTCCTCTTCTTCCTCTGGATACATTTCTCCGCGTTCTGGTTACTCTTCATCAGGCCATTATTCTTATTCTTCTCCTCGGTCTTCGGGTTCTTATTCGCGCTCAGCTCCGAGTTTCTCTGGAAGCCGGAGCTCTTCTTCCTCTTCTTCTTCCCGGGGAAGCATCAGGAAGAAATAGCTTAATTTCCATTATAGATATAAGGGGACAGCTCTCTTTCATCAATCTGAATAAGCTCCGTCCCCATTTTTATTTCCTCCTTTTTATTGATGAATGGGTGGCACGGCGCGCTCCCTGCAACGCCCGCAGCGGAAGGGCCCCAGTGGGGGATGGGTGGAGCGAGGGCGGACAGGGACGCGCCGTGCCAGAACCCATTCTTACCTAATTTTCTTCTTTACTTTTGTTTTTTTCAGTGGTATAAAGTATCCTCTAAAAAGATGTATGTCTTTCCGTCCAATGATTAAAGTTATGGAGGTAAAAGCAATGATTTACAGGAAAAGGGTTTCAGTTAAAGGCAATTATGAATTCAAGAAAATATCCTGGATTTTAACAGTCAGTTTATTCGCTCTTTTCTTTGTTTTGGCAGGGACAGTCGCTTGCAAGAAAAAGGCGGCAGAAACACAGACCCCTGAGCAACAAGGGCAGGTTATCAAACAGGGAGCAAATGAATTTGAGGGTGTTGCCAAAGTGACTCAGGGCAAATATCTTTACGTCCCCGCGGCTCAAGGACTGGATATTGTGGCGCAGGGGCAGTTTAGTTCGGGCGATCTCAGCGCACTCGCGGGCAAGGAAGTGAAGGTGAAAGGCCAGATTTCTCCTCAAATCCCCTCTATTTTCCTTGCTGAGACAATTGAGGTCAAAGAAGGTGTCTTGTGGAAGAATGTTTTTACTAAAAGCGGAGAGCCGGTCCTGGAGGATTATTTAGATCCGAAAGATAGGGATGCGTTTGTGACCTTAAAGGACCTTTCTGTGGACAAAGCGGATGGATGGGAAGGAAAGGGAAAAGCCAAGATTTATGGCAAGCTTGTGAAGACAACTGTAACGGAAGGCGGCGCCCAGAAGGAAATGACCTATATTTCACTTTTCGACGATAAAGGAAAAGAAACGGGTAGGATCATAATTGATAGGTTTACAGATTATGCTCAGTATTATATCAAGAAATTGAGACTTTTTGATAAATTCTGGTTTTATTTTAATATTAAGGAGTCAGTTGATGCCAAAACCCGGAGAAAGACCAAAGAACTCTTCCATGCCGAGGTCGTCTTTACCGGGTTGTTCTAAATAAAAGCAAGAATTTTCTCAAGCTCGGCTCTTACATCTTTTCCCAAATGAAACCGAATCGCCCTGCGGCCTGCTTCTCTGAGTGCTTCAAAGTCTCCTGTCGCCTGGGCTGATTTGAGCACCCCAAAAGTGAGGGAGTACTCCGGGGAATCCGGGTGGTCAGGAATGGGGACATCTTGAAGGTCATCGGCTGTGAGCTGGATAAAAAGGCCTTTTCCCCCATCGCCTTTATGAAGCTGCCCTGTAGAATGGAGGTAACGGGGTCCAAAGCCAAAAGTTGTAGCCAGCATTGTCTGGGCCTGAAGTCTAATCCTCAGATTCTGAAGGAGCATTACGATTTCTGCGGAGGGCTCAAGAAAAGCCTGAAGGGCGATATAATCTCCGGGTTTACCGTTGCCCAAAAAAACTTGTAGACTTTCCTTTATCGAAGGAGCAGGGATTTCAGAATAGAGAGAGAGACCACGCTCTTGAAGGATTGGCTTTTTTTCCGGAAGAGTTCCATTTTCTTTGTAGGCTGCGATCATTTCCTTGGTCTTTTTCTTGGCTGAGTCAACATCAGGCTGGTCAAACGGATTGACCCCCAGAATAAAGCCAGCCACGGAGGTAGCCATTTCCCAGAGAAAAAACTGGCCTCCAAGCGAATAAGAGGTGGAAAAGGAGATCTTTATCATCGGGAAATTTTTTTTCTTGAGAATTTTTAGCTGAGGCTCTAAGTCCTTATCTCCACGGAGCTTGAGGAAAATAAAAACACGGTCATTGCCATAGATATCAGGCGAGGTAAACAGCTCTTCCAGCACCGGAAGGATTCCTTTTCCATTTTTCCCTGTGCTTTCAGCAATGAGTTGTTCGAGCCAGGCACCAAAACTTTCAATCCGACGAGAAATGACAAAAGTGGCCTTATCCCGTCCAGCTTGAGCCAGCACTCCCAAAATCGCTCCCAGATAAGCTCCTGGATTTTGGGATGCAGATAGAAGCCGACAAAGAGAAGCCATTTCCTGGCCAGATTTCAGTATTTTTTTGACATCAATGCCTTTTAAAACTCCAGGAACAAGCCCGAAGGCAGAAAGCGCAGAAAAGCGCCCTCCGATTTCAGGATCCCCAGAGAATAAGGAACGAAACCGGTAGCGAATAGCCATTTCTTCAAGTGGTGTGCCAGGGTCTGTGATGGCGATAAAATGACTTCCCGCTTCTTTTTGGCCTTCGGATTCACAGATCCAACTGTAAAAGAAACTGAGGAAAGAAAGAGTCTCGACTGTCGTGCCCGATTTTGAGGAAACAATAAAAAGTGTTTTCTTGGGGTTTAGGGTTCTTTTGAAATGGAGGACAGCGCCAGGGTCAGTGGAATCCAGGACTTCGAGCTTGAGATATCCTCTGGCTGTTTTGAAGACTTTGCCCATGACTTCGGGCGCCAGGCTCGAGCCGCCCATACCCAGGAGAAGAGCATGAGTATATCCTTCGTTTTTAATTGCTTGAGCGAGGCTTTTAATTCTGGGGAGAGCTTGGAGCGAATCATTGGGTGAAGTCAGCCAGCCCAACCGGTTTGAAATATCTTTGGGCTGTTTTCCCCAAACCGCCCAGTCTTTATTCCAAATTCTTGGGATGATGTTCTGTTTTGAAATCTCATCCAGAGCCTGCTGGATTGCCGCCTGGTAGTTCCTCATGTTTTCGGTTTGGATTTCAAAATTTCTCTGGTTCATAAAAGCTTCTCGCCTTTCAAATCATCTTAAACTTTCCATTGTTTTGTCAAGAAAAGAAGTTTCTTACCCGGGCTCATCTTAATTTTGTATTGGCAATTTTGGGAGAAAATATTTTCTTGTCTTCTCGGCGGCTGCGTAACTCGCAGGCCAGCGCGAGCGTTTAAAACAATGTCTTTTCTCCAACTATGGACTCTCCTTTTATCTCTTTCTTGCTCAGACATACTCGCCGCCCGTGAGGCACGGGTTCCCCGAATCTCTTTGGAGGAGAAGATCCCTTCCAACGTTCGCTTCGCTCCCTGCCTCCCCTTCTCGGACTTGCGTCCTGCGACCAAAGGGGCATACCTCCTTGGAACCCCCCGACCGACCTGTTCTTACGAACAGATGGGTCTCTCTTCGAGGGAACCGAGATGGATGGGCGAGGACCAGGTCATGAAGAAGGCCGTGGGAAGAGGCGGAGCGGGCATGGTTCCTCGACCGAAGGGAGAAGGAGAGCGGAGCCTCGAGGCGAGCAAGTTTTCCTCGCTGGGGAAAACGCAGCGTGCCTTCGAATGACCTGGTCTGAGCCCTGCGAGTTCCGCAGGCGCTGAGAAGGACGAAGAGGGAACGGCGTGAAAAACCTGAACGGGAGCGAGACCGTTGCCTGATCTTGTCTCTCTCCTTACCCACATAAAATAGAAGAGAACCAGAATTCTTTATTTAGCCTTTGAGTTTTGGATGCTTGAGATGGAATTGGGTGGCATCTTGAAAGGCTTTGGCCGCCCGCAGAGTCTTGGCTTCTTCATATAAATTTCCGATGAAAGAGATGCTGGTGGGGCGGCCTTTCTCATCAAACCCATCGGGGACCACGACCGCTGGATGTCCGGTCAAGTTAGTAAGAAGCAGGTTGTCATCGGCAAAAGAAGGAGCCACATAGACGTCTATTTCTTTCATCTTCTCGGCCATCGCCTGCATCAGGAGAGATCGGAGGCGGTTGGCTTGGATGTATTCGACGGCCGGGATAAACCATGAATTGCGGAAAGCATTAGGCCAGGCATCCCTTTCTTGCCTCTTCATCAGGTCATCCCTGTTTGTCAGAGTAAGTTCTTCAAAAGCCGCAGCTGCTTCTGCGTTTAAAATAAAAGAGCAGGCATTCACTGGCAGGTTTGGAAGGTCAAAAGGAACAAGCTCAACTCCAAGCGACTTCAGACTCTCAAGCACGGCCTGGTCGTTCTTCTTGTTTTTATAATCTGCCTCAAAGGCCTTTTTGAGATACCCAATTCGGATTTTTTTCAGATCAAGGGCTGGGTCCCAGTTAAAAGGAAGGTCAACTACCGTCAGATCCAGGCCATCCGGTCCATAGATGGCGTCAAAAACAAGAGCGCAATCTTCGACTGTGCGGCAGATCGGTCCGATTTTATCCATAGTCCAGCTCAAAGCCATGGCCCCGGTGCGGCTCACCCGTCCGAAAGTCGGACGCAGACCGCTCGTTCCGCACCTGGTAGAAGGTGAGACAATCGACCCCCAAGTTTCGGTTCCAAGAGCGAACCCGACTAGACCCGCCGCTGTGGAAGAGGCAGAGCCTGCAGAAGACCCGCTTGAGCCTTGAGAAAGGTCCCAGGGATTTTTAGTTTTTCCTCCAAACCAGACATCTCCCCAGGCTAATTCACCGAGCGTGAGTTTGGCCACCAGAACTGCGCCCGCTTCCTCAAGCCGCTTTAAGACTGTGGCATCTTCATCAGGAATTTGGTCTTTGTAGGGCGTTGTTCCCCAGGTAGTTTTGATGCCCTTTGTTGCCAGCAAATCTTTTGCTCCCCAGGGAATGCCATGGAGAGGACCGCGGTAATGGCCAGCCGCTATTTCTTCATCGGCGCGGTGGGCCTGTTTTAAAGCGAGCTCTTCGGTCAAAGTCACCACGCATTCGAGCTTGGGTCCATATTTTTTTAGGCGGCTGAGATAAAGCTGGGTGAGCTGGGTTGATGTGATTTTTCGCGAGCGGATGAGTTGCGCCAGCGCTGTTACAGGATAAAAAGCCAAGTCCTCAAAATTTTGAGGAACTTGGACCTCAAAATTCTCAGGCAAAGAGAATGGCTTTTGCTCTTTTTCGAAGGTCATGCCAGGGATAACAGGATTGAAGACAATGGCGGGCGGCACACGGTTCTGGATGGCCAGCTTTCTTAATTCTTTATAGTTTGAAAGGTTATCCTTCAGGTCCGGAATCATCAATTTTCTTTCCTTCGAGGTGAAGCGAAGGCCGACGATTTTCTCTGCCTCTTCAATATCTTTGGACGATATTTTTTTCCCGCCTTTTAAAAAATAAAGGGCAAAAGCGCCGCCCACAACGAGCAGTGCGGATAAAATTAAAATAAGAAGTGCCCAAACAGAAGCAGCCCCTCTGTTTTTAGCAGGTTTTGTCATCAGGGTAGACCTCCTTGTTTGTTTTCCATTTATTAGAGCAGATTCATCCACCGAAGGCAACTCTTCAATTCCCCCTTCCTCCCCCCTTTATCTAAAGGGGGGAGGAAGGGGGAATTATTTTCATGCCGCTAATAAAACGGGGACAGTTCTGAGACCCGTCCCCAATTATTCCGGCTCTGTTGCGAAAAGTGGCGTAAAGCAGAAAAGGGCATAAAATTCCGATAATAGATGGGGCCAGGCCAGTCCCTGTATGTTCGAAGACCTAGGGGGGCGGGTGGGTTTGGTCAAGAACATACAGGGACTGGCCTGGCCACCAATTGGGCGATCATTATCTTGGCCTAAAACAATAACCCCACTTTTTGCCAGAGAGCCAATTATTCCTTGACACTATTGTGATGAGTATTATATTTTTCGTTTCTATGACCGAACTTCAGTCCATCTTTTTTTTCTCTGAGAAGTTCGCCTGAAAGGAATGGGGCCCATGACAAATACGATAGAGCAGGGGGTTAGTGCTTTTCATCCGTCAAAAGCACTCTATCGGTTTTCGATTCTTATTTTCATCGCATCGCTCTCCTTTGGGAGTTATTTTGCCTATGACATTGTGAGCGCTATTGCGCCTACGTTGGTCGAAGAGCTGCACGCCGCCCGCGGAACTGTCGGCACGTTTTTCACGATGTACAGTGTCGCAGCTGTCCTGGCTGTGCTTTTCGGCGGCATGCTCATTGATTCCTTGGGAACGCGCAAAGCCAGCTTCCTCTTTTCCATACTTGTTTTTATCGGCGCGGCTCTGGTCTGGAAGGCCAAAAGCATCCCCATCTTTTTTCTGGGGCGGTTCATTTTTGGCGCGGGCTCTGAGCCATTGGTTGTGGCCCAGAGTGCCATGCTTGCCCGGTGGTTCAAGAACAAAGAGCTAGCACTTTCCTTTGGGCTTTCGCTCACCGTCAGCCGCCTAGGATCGCTCTTCGCCTTCAATACGGGAGAGTTGATCACAAGCTATTTTGGCAGCTTCCGCTACGCGCTGCTGACAGCCGTGGGGGCCTGTGCGGTGTCGCTCGCCGGCAACATCTTTTATATTCTTATGGACCGCAGGGGCGAGCGGGCTCTTAAACTAAAAAATGAGAGCGCAAGCGAAAAGATCGTGTTCAAGGATATCAAAGAATTTAAACCTACCTTCTGGTACGTGACTTTTTTGTGTCTCACATTCTATTCGGCTATCTTTCCATTCACAGCGCTTTCAACTGACTTTTTTGTGGATAAATGGGGTATCGCGCGCACGGCGACGGCAAGCGGCGGGTTTCTTGCCCAGGTGTTTAATAACTTGCTGCACATGTTCACCACGGCCGGAGGAATTAGCGGCATCATCATCTTTGCCTCCATGATCTTTGCGCCGTTTGCGGGCGGGCTTGTGGACAAAATCGGGAAACGCGCCACGCTGATGATTATCGGCTCTCTGATTTTGATTCCGTGCCATCTGCTCATGGGCTTGACCCGCATCTATCCCGCTTATTCCATGGTCGTTCTCGGTGCGGCGTTTGTCCTCGTACCGGCTGCGATGTGGCCATCGGTGCCTTTGATTGTGCGTAAAGAACGAGTGGGCACGGCCTTTGGGCTGATGACTGCGATTCAAAATATCGGACTCGGTCTCTTCCCACTTCTCAATGGGCTGCTGCGCGATTTAACTCATACCTACACTGCGAGCTCCATTATGTTCGCCAGCCTCGGGCTTTTTGGATTAACCTTTTCCTTTCTTCTTAAAAGGGCCGATGCTCGCGAAGGCGGCGGTTTGGAGAGTGCCCGGAAGCAACCTCAATAAGAAATGTTTCTCAAAACTGTCATCTCTGATTTGGGCAACGTGATCCTTTGGTTTGACAACAGCATTTTTTTTAAAAAGATTTCTGCCCACTGCTCCTATTCTGAAGAAAAAATCAGCGAAGCAGCGCAGACCAATCTCGGACTTATTCGTCTGTTCGATACCGGCCAAATTACTCCGCAGGAATTTTATTCGCGAATAGTCAAAGAGCTTAAAGCTCAGGTTGACCAGGAATACTTTTTTGCCATCTACTGTGATGTCTTCTCTCTGAATATGCCTGTTCTTAAGCTCTTGCAGAAACTCAAGACCAGCTATAAACTTGTTCTTCTTTCTAACACCGATGTCTGCCGCTTCGGCTTCATCAAGAAAAGATTCCCTGAGATTCTGATTTTTGATGAATATGTCCTTTCTTTTGAACTGGGAGTGATGAAACCCGATCCTGCCATCTATGGTGAAGCCCTGAAAAAGGCCGGAACCGATCCCCAAGAGTGTGTTTTTATCGACGATTTAGAGAAGAATATCGAAGGCTCGCAAAAAATGGGAATGGGAGGAATTCTCTACACTCCTGAGACCGACCTCGAAGCCGAGCTCAGAAAACTCGGCCTTACCTTTTAGCCTAAGACTTTTACAAAAACTTAAAAATTTTTTTAAAAAACTACTGTTCCGATAAAATCCAGCGCAAGACTTCAGCCTTGCGCGGACGGTTCAACTTTGCGGTGTTAGCCGAGGAAGCTCAAAAAGCCTTCGGCTATCCCTTCCGCTGAGAAACACTCCGGTATTTTGCTCTTCGACATGGTTATTATCATGCCCGGCTGGAAGAAAAGGAAAATGTCTTTATCAGGTTTGAAACGCCGGGGCCGGGGTATCTGTTCCAACATGACGCCTCCAAGCATCGTTGGGGCCCGGCCCTGGAAGGTTTCCAATATGTGATCTTGACTAAGGACGACTATTACCGGCTGTTCGTTGGTGCCCAACTGGTTGAAAAAGAACGCGCTTATGCGCATCTGGGAACAGCCCGTCAGACGATTGAGCGGTATGGACGGCCGCTGGCTTACTGCGTGGACCAAAATAAGGTCTTTCGGTTCGTCGAGCATCACGGTGTTCATATCCGGTATACGGCAGGACTGGATGAAGGGGAGGTGCAGTTTAAACGAGCCTTACGGAGTCTGGAGATCGGTCTCATCTATATACGGAGGAGAGCTCGCCGGAGTCCAAGGGCAAGATTGAGAAGGCATTCGATTATCTCCAGCGGCGAGTTCCTTATCTCTGTGAAAGATATCATATCCAGACCCTCAGAGATGCTCAACCGATTCTCCAAGAAGAAGTCCAGTTTTACAATGAAGAGCGCGTTCACGAAGAGGCCGGCGAGATCCACCCCGAACGCTGGAAGGCTGCGATTCAGGCCGGGAAAAACTATCTGCGGCCGCTTCCCAAAATTGATCTAGATCTAGTCTTTTCGTTACACTATGAACGCCGGGTGAAGAAGGACGGAATGTTCAGTTTCCGCGGCTAGGAATATAAACTGCGGCACTGTGCCGGAGCCATAGTTACTCTCTGCTTGATTCCAAATCAAAGGCTGCTTGTGGCTTGGAATGGACAGAGGGTCGGAAACTTTCCACTTTAACCCCCTCTGTCTCATTTTGATTTTCGCGGACATCTTTCTCAGCTCGACTTGACATCCCATCTCGTTTCGATTTATCATCCACAAAGATGGGATAAGGCAAAATCGACGCATGAATGCTCACTCAGCCGGCACAGCGAAAAAGGAATCCCTCATCGATTCGCGACCGGGAATATCATCATTTCGTGAGAGGAAGGTGTCGATTCCGAGTTTAACGTGGGGAGAAGCCGTACAACGCAAAAAAGCAAATCAACAGGCACTGAAGCGCACGTCACGATGGGTTCTTCTCCTGGCCTTGATTCTTTCCTGCGGCCCTCTATGGGCCGCGACGTATTACCTGTCTCCCACGGGGTCCGACAGCAATTCCGGCACGTCGAATCTCCCCTGGAGGACGTTCCAGAAAGCGGCGTCGACGGTCCGCGCCGGCGACACTGTGATCGTGCGCGACGGGAAGTACACAGGAGGGGTGACGATAGAGACTCCGGGGACGAGCACCCAGCCGATCGTGTTCAAGGCGGCGGGGAGCCGGGCGGTTATACGGGGAAGCGGGGGCGAGCGGGACGCCTTCTACATCGACGGGTACTCTCTCGGCAATCCGTGGTGGAAAGGCGCCGACATGTACATCACCCTGGAGGGATTCACGATCCAGAACGCCGCCCGCGCCGGCATTCGCATCTCCTGCGCCCACCATGTGACCGTGCGCAAATGCATCCTCACCCGGAACGGCACGTGGGGCATCTTCACGGATTATTCGAACTATTCCCTCCTCGAGAACAATGAATGCAGCTACTCCGGCGACGAGCACGGGATCTACGTGAGCAACAGCAGCGATTTCTCGATCATCCGGGGAAACCGCGTCCACCACAATTCATCGTCGGGAATCCAGATCAACGCTGACCCGTCCATGGAAGACGGCGACGGGATCACAACGGGAGCGGTGATCGAAAGGAACATCGTCTACGAAAACGGCCGACAGGGCGGCGCGGCGATCAATCTGGCGTCCGTCCGGAACTCGCTCGTCCAGAACAACCTCCTCTACAAGAACTACGCCGGTGGGATCGCCTGCTGGGCTGATGGCAACGGGCCCGCGTGGGGGTGTAAGAACAACCGGTTTTACAACAACACGGTGTATTTCAGGAGTTCCGAAGGCCGGTGGACAATATCGCTCAAGGAAGGCAGCAGCGGCAACCAGATCCGCAACAACATCCTCTGCGGAGGGCGCGACGGGGTGTTGGAGTTCGACGACACGCAGTCCACCAAGGGCCTGAAGATGGACTACAACCTTTTCTACCGCGCTGGGTCGAACCTGGTCGTAACGTGGGAGGACGAGGCCGACTACACGCTCGAGCAATGGCGCGCCCAGTATCGCCAGGACGCGCATTCGATCTCGGCAGCGCCATCCGCCATCTTCGCGAATGTCTCCAAGGCCAACTACCGTCTCCGGAGCGGCTCCCCGTGCATCAACTCCGGCGACCCGGCCAAGAAGTTCAACGACCCGGATGGTTCGCGCAACGATATGGGCGCCTACGGAGGACCCAAGGCCCTCGTCCGCTGAGCCGGCCGGTCCGGTTTTTCGTCATGCTAATACTCACCGGCGGGCTTGAAATCTGTGTGCGCAGCAGATGACGAGATAGAGCGGACCTGGAAAGAGGGATGCCACTGGCCAGCTGAACGACTGGTCGCATCTTCGTAAACTCGTATCGTCACCAATCCATGGGGTAAGTATCGGGATGCGGAGGGCGGATGGTCACGAGATCACGGCAGGCTCTCGTCGAGTTTCATGCTGAGAATGTTCATCTTGACGTACGTGAGATCGACTTCCGATAAGTGCCACATGGCTTCCCAATAGGTCGGGAAGCGGATCCCGTCGATGGTTGTCCAGCCGGTAAACACTCCCTGGAGAAAGGCGTCAGGGCGGGCGTTCCGTTCACGTCCCGGAATCGTAGAAGGCGCTGTCGAACCGCAGGCGCTTGATCCCGGGGCAGAGTCGTAGACACCGCTTCAGGAAATTCAACGCCCCGCTTTGGCCGGGGATATGCCCTTACCGAAACTCGTGGGCCAGACAGATCCCGTCCTCGGCCAGAAAGCGCAGGATCGGTTGATAGCCTTTGACCTTCTTATGCGTCCACTGCGGCGCCCTCCAGCATCAGCAACAGCGGCCCGATGTAGGCCCAGGCCTCGCAGCACCGTTCGAGCCCGGTCGGGGAAAGTACGATTTCACCCTGTCCCGAACCTTGAGCGTCCGGACGGCTTCGGCGGACAGAGCCAAGCCGCTTCTCGGTGTGATAAGTTCGTCGGTCTGTTCGAGCTTAAACGGCAGCATCCCTTGTGTTATCATAAAAGCACCTTTCTGGTTAAGGTCCCTCACCCACCGGGTGAGCGCTTGAGTTCTGTCAAGCTCCTTGTACCAGGAGATTTTACGCTTGAAAAGAAGGAGCCTATCGGCAACCCAGGATTCGATGCGGCTAGGTTGCGTCCTCGACTTTTTTGATGTCTGTTGCTTCGGCTTCATCAAGAAAAGATTCCCTGAGATTCTGATTATTGATGAATATGTCCTTTCTTTTGAACTGGGAATGATGAAACGCGATCCTGCCATCTATGGTGAAGCCCTGAAAAAGGCCGGAACCGATCACCAAGAGTGTGTTTTTATCGATGATTAAAAATTTTCTTAAAAAAGTACTTGACAAAGGCTCGAATTGAGCGTAATTTCATAAACGTAAATACAAGATGTTGTATTTATAGCCATTAAGGTACCCAATATCTGGCAGTTATTTTAATGGCGTTTTCTTTTTCATCCGAGGGTCAATGGATGTTTATTTTAGCATTTTCCATCGGTATTGAACAGAGATTTTAACGATATTTTATCGCCTTTCGAGGCAGGAAGGGAGGCTTTCAATGCGCACAGCTGTCACCCGAATCAAGAAAAGAGATGGGTCTATTGTCGACTTCCAACAGGAGAAAATTACGAACGCGGTGGCCAAAGCTATGGAATCCCAGGGAATTACCGACGCCAGATTAGCCAAAACTGTATCCGATATCGCGACGTTCATGCTCGAAGAAAAGTTTGGCGGCTACACCATTCCTTCAGTGGAGCAGATTCAGGATATCGTGGAAATGGTGCTGATGAAGCAGGGCTA
>Ga0315280_10001427_pt1 | contig 41240 bp, 34 predicted proteins | sample YL17G06_40_MG_FD_203697 | JGI IMG/M metagenome (GOLD analysis project Ga0315280, IMG submission 203697) | Sediment microbial communities from Yellowstone Lake, YNP, Wyoming, USA - YL17G06_40 | ecosystem: Environmental > Aquatic > Freshwater > Lake > Sediment | place: USA: Wyoming | collected...
ATCAGCTAAGGATTTCGATAAAGCGACTCCTGCAGGTTGATTTGGAGCTACAAGGCTTGCTTTCCCTTTCTCGATACATAACTGAATACCGTATTTTTCTAAATCTCTGATAGCAGTCCCGGCTTCGCCCACGAGAATTTTGATTAACTTAGGATTGTTAAGATATTTCCCCGCCTCTAAAGTTTCGCGAAAATGTTCTTCAATTTCTTTATCTACCCAGGATACTCTAAATGAACCCATCGCAGCTGCCGTGCAACAGCCGAATCCTGCTTTGCCCTTTGAGATTAGAAGAACACGAACCCCTTGTCTTCGTGCCTCGATTGCTGCTCTTAACCCTGCGGCTCCTGAACCTATGATTAGAACATCCGTTGTGAAATGCTGCATCCTTGTTTATTCCTTTTTAAATTTTTCAAGAAATTCCATCCACTCCAGTTCTATATCCTTTGCTTCCTTATCATAAATTGTTTTTAATGCACGTATATTCGCATCATAATCATGAGTCCTGAGCAACTTCCAGAACTCTAGGTATTTAGGTATTCCGTATGTTTCGATCAGGTATTTGTTGACAGAACCGTTTTCGGCATATTCCCAGTCTCGATATTCAACTTTTCTTTTATAATTTTTATCGCCGAGGAGTGCTGATAAAGGAGCTAGTTTCTTCACTGACGTTGCCAAATTTTCTTTAGCAAGGATGTGGACATTTTTTCTCATCCATCCTCCCCAATAAGTTGCCATCCCTTCCCGCATTGGGCCTTTATAACGAGGGTTCAGTTTATTTTGAAATATATGGCAGGTTTCATGCCAGGGATCCATAAAGGAATTGCCGTCATCTACTTCCATAATGAATTCTCCCGGTGCCCATCCGTATCCAATGTGCCCCGTCAAGATCCATTTCATCTTCCAGTCAGGAAAACTGATGTAGATAATTTTTTTATTAAGTTCAAGATTGCAGAATTTTGAGATGTCGCTGTAGGCTTGCTCATGTTTTTGAATGAGATCATTGATGTTTCTTTCAGCAAGAGAACCTGAATAATAATAGGTTTCATAGTGTTCGCTTTCGGTTTTTTTTAACGCATTATGATCAACATGAGCTTTTATAGTTATATTCAGATCCAATAGGCCAAACGGCTTATTCTCTTCTTCCGAAATCGTAAGTATTGTTTCGGGAACACTGGGCGGAGATGTGTAATCCCTGAGAGGGCGATTATAACTGAGTAAAAGAATAGACTCCAGTAAAGAAGTTCCCATGACAATTGCAGGAAGCTTTGGTTTGTAGGTTTCGGGTAGTTGTAAAAATGAGCACTCTGAAAGATTATCTAAGCGTTCTCTTAATGGATTCCCAGCGAAGATCACTCCAATCGCTCCGTGTTTAAAGGCATTGTCGATTTTATGAGATGCATCCCACTCTGAAGGAATGAATCGAGATGTGTCATTAAAGGGAACGCCAGTCATTACTACGGCAATTTTTCCAGGAATTCTATTGTTGAGATAATCGTCCCAATTTTTATCTTCTGCTGTGATGCCATAACCGACAAACACTAAAGGTCCTTCCAGTAAAAAGGGCTCTCCGAATTCTGCGCCTGCAGGATGAGGAATGTGGAGTTCGTTCCGTGTCAAGAGCGGCCTGAAAAAAGGGAGTTTTGCTAAAAGCTTTCCGTTCTTTAAATAGATATCACAGCTTATGTCAAAATCTTGACTCTGATGAGTGTCGCTGAAAATTAAGCGTCTCGGCCCTTCAGGATTTCTTGAGGTATGATATTTTTCTTCTACAATTAGTCCAAAAGCTGGCGGACAAAACCGGAGGGCGATATTTATCAACAAAAATATTATTTTTAGCTTTTGAAACATTATTCACTTCTTCACTGGAAATTAGGATTTATTCATAGGTTTGCTTTCGCAAATAGGCTATCCAATCTTTCTCGAGAGCAGCAAGAGATCTGCCGCATAGATCCTCAATGTTTCTTGTATTGTCGCTTTGTTGCTGAGGATCACTTGAGTTTTTCAAGCGGCCATACAAGGTTTTGAATTTTTCCATACCAAAAGCTTGAATAAAGAATTTTACAAAGGATCCCGCCTCCGGATAGGAAATTTCAGGCTGGCTCTCTTCTGGTCCTATGTCAGTATAGCCAATGAGCTCATTTAAAGAAATTAAACTTCCCTTTGAAAGATATTCTGCGCAAATGGAATCCACATCTCTTCCTTCCCATTGGCTCCCCTTTTGCATATACACGGCCAATCCTTCATTAAATAAAGCCGGCGGGTGGCCCAGCTTTCGTGATACTACATGAGTCAATTCATGATAAGGGTCGACGCTGGGTCCATTTATGTACTCTTCTGCAATCGTATTCTTATAGGCTAGCCCCCAACCGCCATGATAAGTAAAAGAAATCTTTGTGCAGCTTGTCGGATACAAAAAAATGATAATTTTTTCATCAAAGCTAACGTCAAATATCTTCAATATGCTAGATAATATTTCCTCCCGCTGTTTGATAAAAGTGTCCGTATCATTTTCTGCTTTTGAATGAGGCGCAAAATATACAACGAAATGTTTGCTTTCTGCGTAATTGAAGGGAGGATAAGTTTTATGATAAACAGATACTAGATTTCCTCTTTTCTTATTGGGAATTGGCGTGAAGTATTCGAATGACTTCCTGGCCAGTACCTTTTCTTCAGAATCGATTATAGTTAGAACGATTTTTAGCTTGCCATGGTCCAGGGAGATGAGATACCATCCCTCTAAATTTTTTAACTCCTCTGGATTCAATATGAATTCCTTAAATACGCTGATTGCTCCTCGAGAGGTTTCATAAAGAGCCCATAAATTTAATTTTATGTTTAATTGGCTCACAGTCAGATTTTTGATTCTCATAGAGTATTTGTTTGCTCCCCATTGGATTTCTCCTAAGTCAACGGAATCAAGATGAACTTTGCCCTTATAAATTATTTTATCGAGATAAGAATGCGGCTTCTCTTCCCAGAGTGAGATTGCTTTCTCATCAAAGACATTGATTAATGGCTCTTTATATTCTTTTGCTCTCTCATAAGGATATTTTTTCTCAAAAAATAGATTATTTGCATCGCAACCTTCATTTCTTTGTGGATTATATAAGCTAATTCTAAAAAAAGAGTCTTTATTGATATCAAAAATTTCATAAGACTCTTCTAAAATTTTAATTTCGCCGGGCTTCAGGGAATATGGAAATTGTCGTTGCCACCCCGGATAATGCTTCCCATGGCTTGACCTGATATCAAGGATAACTGATTCCGATAGAGATGAGTTGTTTCTCAATGTTGTTTTAAAAGTATTCATCCCTTCAAGCCTTCTCCCTAGATCAAAGCTCAAAATTTCAATTTTCGCAGGTGTTGCCTTTTTTTCAGTTTGATTTATAGGTTGTTTGAGATTCCGTAAAGAAAAATCCATTTTTTTCCTAATTTGTCCGGTAGCTGATATACTTAACCAAATAGCCAAGCCTATTATTAAAAAAGCAGAATTATTTTTTTTGGACATTCCTCACCTCTCTTAAAATGTTTGTCTGATAAAAAACTTTTATATCCGTATATACTCCTTGCCATTGAAAAAAGTTTCAAAAAACCTTTTGAATGAAAGGCTTAAGTTACCGGGTATAATCTATTTCTGAGAGAATTCAATCATCCGGATAATATGATGGATATAGTCAACAAAATAAAGGCGGCCTTTTGAATCTATCCTCAACCCATGAACTTCTAAGCTGGCCTGTCGCGCCGGGCCGTGATCTCCTTTCCATCCAGGCTTGCCGCTACCGGCAACAGTCAAAAGACATTGCTTGCCTTTATGGATCATTCTGATCCGGTGGGTTCCTGTTTCTCCTATAAAAAGGTTGCCCTGGAAATCAATTTCGATAGCATGGGGCACTTCCGATCCGATACTTCCCTTTGGGTGAGGCCTGCCGCCCAGAAAGCTCTCCGAAACTGAAGATAGTTCGATCACTGGTCCCGGTTTTCCTTTTCCGACCAAAGTGAAGATGATTCCTGTGGCTGCGTCAATTTTCCTGACGGCGAAGTTTAGACTGTCAATCAAATATAGATTATCTTTCTTATCAATTGCCAAGCCATAGACGTCATTAATAGCTGCTTGATCGGCTGGCCCTCCGTCTCCGCTGTATTCCGGAACTCCGGCTCCCGCATAGGTTGAAATAATGCCCTGATTATCAATTTTTCTGATTCTGTCATTGCGGTAATAATTGAAATAAATATTGCCACAAGAATCGACCACAACTCCCGCCGGATGATTAAGAATAGCCTTTTCGGCTTTCCCGTCATCTCCTTCAAATCCTTCTTGGCCAATACCAGCAATAGTTTTTATAATACCTGTCTTATTGTCGACTTTCCGAATGCAATGATTTCCTGAATCAGCAATAAAGATATTCCATTTATCATCAACAAAAATCCCTTCTGGCCTGTTCAATTTTGCTAATTTGGCAGGTCCTCTATCTCCCTCGTAACCTTGTTGACCTGAGCCTGCGATAGTCATGATGATTCCAGTTCTATTGTCAATTTTTCTTACAACACAATTGATTAAATCAGCCACATAGACATTATCCTCTTTGTCTATGGCTAATCGGGCAGGTCCGTTGAGTTTTGCAGAGCAGGCAGGGCCACCATCGCCAGAGTAGCCAGGTTCGCCAGTTCCTGCAAAGCGGTAAATCGTTCCATTTTGCCAGTCAAAATATTGTGTAGTTTTGCAGCTATTAGTCAAGACCAGCAAAAGCAAGGACAAGCTGTATTTTAGTAAAGAGAACATCCTTTTGCCTTCATTTATTTCATCAATTGATTTCATATGAGTTCGTCTTAGTTTCCAACGCGCATAAAAAAGTTCTTTTATCTATTTGAATATTAGATTCAAAAAGGATCAATAAAGTTTCAAAAATCCATGAAACTTTTCACCTAGAAAAAGTCTCTAATAAAATAGAAACTAAATTAAAAGATAGAATCCGTCTTAAAAGTGGAGGCGCAAAATGGAAGATAATAAAAGAATTATAAAACTAGGGGGCATATGTGGTATTGTCGGCTTTATAATTTTTTTTGGAATCGTCGTTATCCTTGAACAGTTTTATTGGCAGAAGATTCCGGTCAAAACTACCCAAGAGCATTTAATAATACTTGGGAGTTCTCCGCACTCCCAGATAACTATGGGAGGACACATTTTGATTGGGTTTGCAATGATCCTCTTTATCGTTGCTTTTATAGCTCTGATTAAATTACTGGAGTCTGAAAAGCCTAAACTGTCGGCCAGGATTGGCGGCCTTTTGGGAATTATTGCCTGCCCAATAATGGTTATCCAGATGCTTGTCCAGGGAACCATAATGGTGAGGCTGGGCAGGATGTTCGTTGCGGCAACAGAAGAAGCCCAGCGCCAGAGTATCGTAATTCTATATAGGGGTCTTCGCAATTTTGATATAGGCATAGATTTAGCTTTTGACACATTTTTCTTCACCGCCTGGATTCTTCTGGGCTTGGCTATGCTTAAAAGCAAATGCTTTGGAAAAATATTTGGAGCACTGGGAATAGTTCTGTTTGGAATCACTGCGGTCTTTAATATCTGGACTGCACCCAACCCGCCGGGTTTTGAGCTGGCGCCCATCGTTTCTCTCTGGGTTTTGGCAGTTTACGTTCAGATGTTGAGGTCGGCAAAGTCAATGCAGCTCATCTTTTTCTAACATTTTTTCTACAGGAATGGTGAGCTTGAGGTAGACGCCGAGCCCTATGATCAACATGAGAGCTCCAGAAAAAATTAGAATCGCATAAGGCAAAAGATGGACTTTATCCGTCTCGCTGAATTTAAAAAGCATGATAAGACCCTCAATCAAGGTGCCGATGATCATCATCATCATGAACCGGGTTAAGCTTCCTCTGACGCGGAAGGGATGTCTCTTTTCTCCCTCTGCTGACACCATCTCTCGATAGACAGTCACGGCCAGGTCTAAAACCACAACGGCTATTGTCGTCAGGCCTATGGCTGTAAAAAGATAGCCCAGTTTATCCGCTGATGGTTCCGCCGATGGTTCTCCGCTGGACTTGCCTAAATACATCATGGCCACTGAGAAAACAATCATGGACAATGCGCCGAGGGTGAAACAGAATAAAAAGCTTATTCCCCTTACAATATAAAAAATGATTTTCCCTTTGACAAATAGGTCTTTAAGAATCGTTGACATTCTTGATTTTATCCCTCCTTAGAGAAGGGCGCGCAAGTTACGCGGTAAAATCTTATAATATTCGACAAGGTCAAGCGCTTCAAGTTTTTTTTGGGTTTTGGAAGGCAGACGTTCAAAAGGCGGGCTCTCAAGAATTAACTCGGTCTCTGGCTCTGAGAATTTCGCTTTTTCTTCAACCCAGCCCAGCAGGTTTTTGTTCTGGACGCAAACCCTTTGACAATAAAGGCAGCCAACAAGACAGTGGTGCCAACCGGGATCTATCCAGGAGGGAAAATCTCGGGGACCCTCGTTGAGAAAGGTCAGACATCGCTCGGCCCGGAGAAGAAAGCGTTCAGGCATGATCGCACCGGTGGGACAGTTGCGCTGGCAGGCAACACATTTTTTACAGCTTTCCATTATACTTGCCTCAACCCAAGAATCTTCGGAACAAGGAAAATCTGAATAAAATGCCATTAACCGGAAGAAGCTCCCCATCCCCTCCACATAACAGATGTTATTTTTTCCATAAAAACCGAGCCCGCTTTTTACTGCGAGAAGCTTTAAAGGCAGTGTTGCTTTGGCTGCATAATATCCTTGAGGAAGGAGAATTTTGAAAAGGATTTTTTCAACTCGGCTGTCGGGAGAGTGCAGATAGGTTGGAGGGAGGATAACAGGATATGATTTTCCTTCCCAGTTGAAGATGATCTGGATTTGAGGTTGAGGATAAGCGACGACAATAATTGATCTTGCATCGGGCAAGATCTCCGGTGGTTTAAACTTAAAACCAGAAAGATATTCCTTATCCAATACTTCATCGAAAAATCCCTGGCTGCGCTTCTCTTTTATTTCCTCTTCTAAATGAATAAGGTGGAGCGCTGAAACAATTTGTCCTTTAAAACTGTGCTTTTCTAGTTCAGACAATAGCGTCTTCTGCATATTCCTCCTTTTTATCTTGATGAAGCTTTAACTGCCTTATTTTCCCTTAGAAACAACATAATCTTCTCGGATGGGATTCCAGGCATCAGCAGCTTTTGCAGGCGTCAGAGCACAAACGCTGTGCTTCATATTTGAAGGCACAGTCACTCCTTCACCAGCTTTCAGATTTCTTGTTTCATCCCCCAAGCTAAATTGCATTTCTCCCTCCAGAATAATGGTAATTTGCTCCTGCGGATGTGCATGGAAGGGAATCTTTTGGCCCTGATCAAATTCGAAATAGGTGAGCATGAGATTATTGAGATAGACCGAACACATTCGAATTCCTTCCTTGATGTTCTTTTTTGGCAATTCGTGGATATTGAAAAAATTCATAGCTCTTTCCTCCTTGGAATGCGCGCCAAGAGCCCATTCCGGCATTTTAATAGATGATAGATGCACTCAATAAGTTTCATTTTTTGTAAGGAAGTATCTCCTTTCATGTGATGCAAGGCGACGGTTGAAGGATGGGTTTCTTGCACTAGCGCACTTCGGCGGAGGAGCCTTCAATTTTTTTCCAGGGTTCACAACGGCCGCCCAGATATTTGGCGAGGAATTCTTCCACCCGGCCGTAAAAATCCATAATATTTTCTGCACGATAAAATCCATGCCCTTCATCAGGATAGACGACAAAAATGACCGGCAATTTGTTTTCTCTCATCACGCGTGCGATCTGCTCAGATTCCTGGATTTTTACCCGGGGATCATTTGCTCCATGTCCAATTAAAAGAGGTGCCCGAATGTCTTGAATATGGAACAAAGGCGATATTCGCTGGTTAAGCTCATTATCATTTTCCACATCGCCCACGCGCCGAATCCAGCGGGTTTTAAGCGGTTTCCAGAAATCAGGAAATGACTTAAATGCGGACTGGACATTAGAAAGACCAAACATATCAACGCCGCAGGCGTACAATTCCGGAGTAAAGGCCAAGCCTGCCAGAGTGGCGTAGCCTCCATAGGACCCTCCCATGATCGCGATGCGTTTTGGATCTGCGATTCCTTGTTTGATCATCTGCCTGACTGCATCTGTTAAATCATGCTGCATCGAGCCAACTCCCCATTGTCCATTGCCCGCATTCATAAACCTTTTGCCGAAACCCTCAGAACCTCTGAAATTTACCTGGAGCACAGCATAACCGCGGTTGGCAAGCCACTGAACAGTCGGGTCGAATCCCCATTCGTCTCTAGACCAGGGTCCGCCATGCACATATAAGACCATCGGCAGATTTTTAGAAGGAATGCCTTCCGGCAACGTCAGATAACAGGGAATGTCCAGCCCGTCCCGGGCTTTGATGAGGATCGGTTTCATGGGCGCAAAGCTCAGATCTTTGATTCCCTGGGGGAGATCAAAAAGAAGCTGAAGTCTTTTAATTCCCCTTTCATATAAATAATAATTCATTGGCTTATTGTCTTTAATATACCCGATGATCCAGTTCTTATCCCGGAGATCCCGACTCGCAATTGTCAGAATACCCTGGAAATCCTTCTGTAAAAACTCAAAGTCTGCTAGTAGACCTGAATCTAACACTTTCCACTCTGGTTTCTGATAATCAAAAGCGACGGCTTGAATCTCTCCTTTCTCGGGATTGATTAAAATCTGGGGATGAGAATAGAGAGTGATGTCTGGGATATTCCAGATGTTGGCATTGGGATGGGAGGCAATAACCTCGAGTTCTTTTCCCGCTTCAATTTCCATTTTAATCAGTTGCGTTGTGTCGGAATGAAGAGCCGACTGGACATAGAGAGCTTTTCCATCGGGAGTAAAAGCAATAGCCAGTTCGCTTCCATATCCTTCCACCACTCCGCTCTCTCCAAAGGGCCAGACGATTAAATTCTGCCAGGGCTTGCCGTAGCCATCCCGGATGCGGAGGAGCATGCTGCTGTCCTCTGGACTTAGAGCAACACAGGCCCGGATGATAAAATTCGAATCGGTGAGCCACCAACGAACATCGCCGGGATTCTCTGTATCCAGAGTCAGTGCCCCTGTTTTCAAATTAACCCGATACATGTCAAAAATGCGTCGGTCACGGATATTTAAGCCAATCAAAACCTCGTCAGGTCTAATCCGGGCTGTGGCCAGATTCTGAGCCTTGATCCCTTTGAAGGCTGTCAGATCTCTAACTAATCCAGTTGTTAAATCCAGGGAGAAGAGATGGAAATTCTCATCTCCGGCACTGTCTTGAAGATAAAGAATCAAATGACTATCAATACTCCAATCATACTGGAAGATTCCTTGACGCGGATCATTGGTGACCAGGCGATCGTCTTTCTGACCGACCGTTCGTACCCAGAGATTGGGAACATTTTTTTCCGAATATCCGATGTATGCCAGTTTAGTTCCGTCTGGAGATATCCGAGGATTAAAAATTCCTTGCTGTTTGAATAAAATTTCCCGGGGAATGAGGCTGGAAACGGAGCCACAAGCTGCAATGATTGATCCCAAAACCAATCCAATTGTGAAAAAAAATTGAAGAAGATACTTTCTTTGCTTCTGGTCCATAATTCTTAAAAACCTCCATTTCTTAGATGGTCGGACTGTAAAAGAAGTTTCACTCTTTAATATATTTTTTTTCGAGGTTCCTGATGAATTCCAGAGTTTTTTCCGAGAAAAGCGCTGTTTTCCGGCCTCTTTTTGTTGCGGCTCTCTGATAAAGCTCTATAAATTCAAAAGGATTGCCGACCCCTTTAATTAGCTCGCCTTTCCCCTTCTGTTCTAGAATTGTCTTAGCCATATAATATCCGGTCGGATGCCCGCTCTGGGGAAGAATCTTTTTGAGTTCAAGACCGAGCGTCTCTCCCTGGCTAGGAGAGTTGCTGATCTGAACGAAGATGGCGTCAATTTGGTGAATAATGCTGTCGCTTTTTATATAGGCCAAATAATATTCTGATTTGAAGAATTCTTTTCCCTTGAACAGGCTTTTCGCTGAGATGAGGTCGGCGATCCCCTCGCAGTGAAGCTGATTCAATACCCAGATGACGCTCTCATCTCCGAATTCGACGCGATCCAAGTCAAAAGACAGAAGCTTGTTTCTCAGATGATGGTGAAACTCATGGGCCAGTAGATCCTCCAGCTCCCCGTCGGATTCGATAGCTCTAACGGCATCTATGACCACCGGCGAGTAGCCTCGGGCATCGTTGGCAAAAATAACGAAAGCCACGGGAGGACATTCGACAGCGTCAAGTTTGGGGAGATATTCAAGGGCTCTCTTTAATGCCAGCTTTGCGGTGTGTGACTTTTTTATTTTTTCAATCTTCGCGTGAATTTCTCGCCAATTTTTTTTGACTTTTAAATAGTGTTCGAGCATCGCTTTTTGCCATTCTTTTATCTCGCTCAGATATTGAGCAAGATCATCGGATCTGGAAGGCATGAAAGCCAGCCTGAACATGTTTTTGAAAAATTCAGGCGAGAATTCGCTTCTGGTCAGTGCAGCATATCCAGGTGACGCAAACAATTTTTCCCACATTTCTGGGGAGGGCTCTGCATCCTTTTCCAAAAGAGACATGACCTGTTGGAACTTCTCTAACCCGGAGAAATCGAATCCGGCAGGGCGGTTTTTTTCTTCAGCGAATATCAAGAGGCTGAGAAAAGCCGCCACATAAAGAAATGGCATCGCAGGCCAAAGCAATCTCTTCATCGCCCGTCTCCTCAAAAATATAGATGTTTCCCGGCCTAAAATGGTTGCCCCGCTTGTGCGGCCCGGGCCTTAGTAATTGAAAAGAAAGGTGGCTTTGATCATGCTGGATATTCTGGCCGAAAGCGAAATTGAAATCAAACCCAGAAGCCCGATTGTAAGATGTGTTTGTGAAAGAATGAGAGAGTAAATCTTTACTCAAAATCATGATGCCGATAGTCGATTTCTCAAAGATATCTCTTTTCAGGCAAATGAGGCCCCTTTCTCCTGATCCCTGCCTCCGATTAGATAGGGCATGAACTGGGATCTTTTCCCGTGGCAGATTTTGGGAAGGCCTACGAGCTGGCCGTAGTAGGAGATCTTGAGCCTCCCCCAAAAGCCGTAACTTCGAAGCATTGGCGTCCCGTAACTCTCTTCTCTTTTCCGCGGAATGAACCTGCCAAAATTAATCCCCCAGATCCTGTTGTCGCCGCTATGGAAGCGAAGCGTTTGAAAGGAAATAGCTATCTCTGCAGACCAACCCTGATCGAATCTTCTCGATTGGACGTGCCAGATTCCATCCCAGTTCAGGTTTATGTTGTTTCCTTCATCCCGGATCAGGGCATCGGGCTGAGCGCCCAGCGGGTTGGTCGCAAAATAGAACGCATTTTTCTGAGCCGAAAGTTTCAAAAAAATCTGTAACTCTTATTAACTTTTTATCATCTAAATTATCTGAGCTGAATTCTTGCTGTTTTCACTCCGAGATTCGATCGATTCCATTCGTCGCTTCGCCGGAGACGATATTGACAAAGCCGTTTACTGTTTTCCAGAAGATCCAGATTTTCTTCTTGAATTGGAGCTCTGGGTAAAGCACTATGAAGTATTGGCCTTTTTTCAAAAGAAATAATATTTCACAACAAAGGAGGCTATATGAGAAAACGCAGGCTTCCTCACCTGCTTCTCACCCATCCTCTGGAGAATATCCAGTTCGTCCGAGCCAGCAACGCTCACGTCTGGGATTCCAAGGGACGCAGGTACACTGACTTTGAATCCGGCCTATGGTGCGCAGCTCTAGGTCACGGGCATCAGTCCCTCAGCAAAGTCCTATGCAACCAGCTTGGAGAGCTGATGCATACAGGGAAGAGGTTTACGAACGAACTTGCCGAGGTGGCTGCTCGAGAGCTTCTGGAACTTCTGTCCTGGCCCGAAGGAAAAGCCCTTTTCCTTAGCTCGGGGAGCGAGGCCGTTGAGCTCAGTGTCAGGATTAGCAGAGCCGTCGCCCGGAAGCCGAAGCTTCTGGCGTTTTCACAATCTTATCTCGCGGCTTGTGGTGAAGCCGGCGCATTTCTGAGTCACCCAGACTGGGTGAAGCTCGATCTTGTTTCCTGTCTTCAATGTCCAGAACAAGTGTGTTCGGTGAAATGCAAAGTCCTAGCACCGATAGATTTCTCCTGTATCGCAGCTTTTATACTGGAGCCTGGTTGCTCAGGAGGAAGGATTCTATTTCCGCCAGATAAAGTTGTCGGCTGGCTGGCAAGAAGAATTCAATCCGGCGGCGGCCTCATCGTCGTGAATGAAGTCACAACCGGTCTGGGGAGGACAGGACGGATGTTCGGCTTTGAACATTACAAAATTGTCCCTGACATCGTAGCCCTCGGCAAGGCTCTCGGGAATGGCTATCCCGTAAGCGCTGTGGCCGCGAGCAAATCTGTCGCCGACGAGTTGGAAACGCGGGCGTTCTCTTATGTTCAATCTCACTTGAACGATCCTCTGGGCTGTGCTGTTGCCGCGGAAGTCATCAGGTTACTCAAAAAAGAAAAACTTGTCTCAAGAGCGGCACGTTTAGGAAAGGTCTTTCTCGAGAGGCTCAAGAGAATTAAGAGCCAGCCGGTTGTTGCAGAAGTGCGTGGCCGCGGGCTCATGATCGGGGTCGAGTTCACGCGGGCCGAGTCGAAGGTTGAGGACGGGCTCATAAAAATCTGGAGGACAATGCTCAAAAGAGGATTTGTTCTGGGAATCACCCCTGGGGCGAACGTTTTGAGATTCCTGCCTCCCTTAACAATCCCAGAAGACGAGATTGAAGCCGTCGTTGATAACCTCGAAGATGTCGTGTCTTTATTAGAAAAACCCTGAGCTCCAGCAGGAAATAAGACTCCTGGTGCTGTGGGTAAAACGTGAAAGACAAAAGGCCTTCTGGCAGGGAGGATCTAGTTTCCTAATGTTTTTGCTTGAGATTAACGTAATTTCGGGGAGCTTCCAATATTTTCAGTTTTTTTAAAATTTTCAAACTCTTTTTTAAATTCTTGTATTCCTCCTTGCATTCCTGACATTCTACCAGGTGTCCTTTCACTGCCTGAGCGATTTCCTGGTTGAGCTCCCCATCATAAAATTCGGAAAAGAGGGCTCTCGTTTCTCTGCAGTTCATAATTCTAATATCCCTTCGCAGATGCATAGGTAATCATCAGCAAACGCTTTGCATTTGTTATTAATAAATTGTTGGCGAAACATCTCTCGGGCGCGGTGAAGGCAGGTCTTTGTCTTACTCAGGCTCCATCCCAGTATCTCAGAGATCTCTTTATAACTGAGGTGATGGAGGTCCCGCAGGACGAGCACCTCACGATATTTATTCGGCAGATGTTGCTGGAGATTATGAAGAATGCACCATTGGAGTTCGCTTTTGACAACGACCCGCTCAGGGTTGTCTTGGTGAGAAGGAACCCTTATTTCCTCAAGGCAGAGAGACAAATGTTTGGGCTTGCGGCGAAATTCTAATCGAAAAAGGTTGATAGCGATTCGGCTTAGCCAGGTACGGAAGCTAGCTTGGCAGCGGAAACCGTGCAATTTTCGAAAAGCCATAAGAAAAGTTTCTTGCGTCAAATCATCCGCCCTGGCGGTATCTCCTGTGAGTTGAAGCATGAGATTAAAAATGTACTTCTGGTGCTGAGAAAAGAGCTCATTCAGAGCATTGCTGTCACCCTTCAATGCACTTTCGATAAGGTTCAGTTCAACAGCGTTCATCTTTGATCCAGCATATAGATGCTTTTTTTGTGGCAAAAGTTGCATAAAATTTTTTATTCTGGTGATATCAAAAAATTACAGCAGATAAAATTAATGAGCAAAATTTTCTCATGAAAATTTGAAACTTTTTTCATGTTATTCCTATCTAATAGTTAACATGAAGAAACGCAAAAAAGGTGTTAACCTGGATTACGAAGAGATCTTAACTCACCTTGCACCCTGCGGGCTAGACTGTTCCAAATGTTTTGCCTACTCAGAGGGCGAGATAAAACTCGTCAGCAGGATAGTGGAGAGCTTGCTGGGATCTTTTGACATCTATGCCGAGAGGTTTTCAAAATTTCTGCCTGTTTTTGCTAATTATTCGTCTTTTAAGTTACTGCTCTCTTATTTAGCACACGGAGATTGTCTTGGATGCCGAAAAGGGACCTGTAAACATCCCGATTGTAAGATCATTCGCTGCTATAAAATCAAAGGGGTGGATTTTTGTTTTCAGTGCAAAGAGTTTCCCTGCGGAAAAACAAACTTTGACCCCGATCTCAAGCGACGCTGGATTGAGATGAACAGGCGGATGAAAGAAATTGGAATTGAAGCATATTTCGAGGAGACAAAAGACTTGCCTCGATACAAATGACAACAAAAAAGTCTATAATTATGATGATTGAATAGTACCCAAAATAAAATGTCGGCTATAGTTTTGAGAAAGGCATTGCTGCCCGTCATGCTTTATTGCTTTTTCTTGAACATGCTTTGGGTAGGAACAAGCACAAACGATAACGGAATAATTCTCGAGTACATCGTAAAAATTCAGAAAGAAGAGCAAGATCATATTCATATAAAAGCCCGGATATCATCTTTTTCAGCCGGTCTCCTCCGCCTTGCCATGACCCAAAATTATGGCCAGGTCAAAAAATTAGAAGAAATTATCCCTGAAATTTCTATTTGTGGAGCTGGCCAGAAACCATCCGTTATAAAGAAAATTGATGAGTTTCTCTGGGAAATTGATTCAGGAGGGCGTGATAACCTCGCCATCGACTATGCCGTCAACACTCGGTTTCCCTATTCGAGTTTGAATAGTGTCAGGTTACCCTACAGGGACAATGACCACCTTTACTTTCCTGCTGCTTCTGTCTTCATCCATCCTGAGGAAAGGTATCTTGGCGAAAATAAAATCAAAATCCGGAGAATTCTGGTCAATTTTGATTTGCCAGAAGGATGGATGGCTGTCACAAGCTGGGGGACAAACCGGGCTTCCTATGACCTCTCGCCGTCCAGCCTCGAAAACCTGAACAGCGGCCTTGTCGGAGTCGGAGGCTACCGGGTCGATTCGTTCAAGATCAGGGAGCTTCCCGTAGAAGTCGCCTTGTTAAATTCAGGGCCTGTTACCGACAAAGAGATAAATCGCACTGTTGAGCAGGCGCTTCTCGCGAGCTATAACCTGTTCAGGTTTTTCCCTGTGTCCAAATTATTTTTTTTATTCCAATTCATCTTTGACAATCCGGGACAGGGCAGCGGCAATGGAATGGGCTGGTCCTTCAATTTGAATTACAGCCGCAAGCAAGATTCATCCGATTGGCCTAAAGAAAGTGCCCATATTTTTCACGAAATCTTCCATCTCTGGAACGGAACCGAAGCAGAGCCCATCAGCCGGGCCCAAAACGACCATACTCTCATCTGGTTTACGGAAGGAATAACAAGATTCTACCAATACAAGAACATGCTGAGGTCAGGGCTCATTTCTGAAGAAAAATATTTTCAATTTTTGTCTGAGGAATATGGCCAGGTTTACCATAGCTCACGCCGTGAAGATAGCCTGGATCAGATTTCTGAAGATTATTATTCTGACCGGAAAGCGATGGCTCTCACTTACAGCAAAGGATGTTGCCTCGCTTTTGCTCTGGATTCATTGCTCCAGCACAGCTCTTCTGGTCAGAGAAGTCTGGACGACCTGATGAAGAAAATGCTGGAGAAATATGATTTCAGATTGAACAGACACTGTTATACCCATCAAGAGCTGGATGGTGTCCTTCGTGAAGTCTTAGGAGAAAGATTTTATCCAAGCTATGAAAGACTGTATGGGAAAGACTTTGTGCAGGAGTTCGAGTCGATCCTGAATGCCGCCAGACTTCAGATTGTAAAAAGCAAAGGCAGGAAGTTGTATTTTGGCATCATCGATTTTGGCCCATTTTCTGGCCCTCTCCAAGCCTTTGAGATAGATAGAGAAAGCCCCGCCTACCGGTCCGGCCTGAGAGAACAGGACATCTTGCTTGAAATCAATGGCCGCCCGCTGAACGATATTCGCGATATCAAGAAAGCTCTAAATAGTGCCAGAGAGGGAGAATCAGTCAATTTAGTCATCGAACGCAACGGGCAAAAAGTGAAAATCCGGGTCCCGGGGGCAAGCTTTGAGACAAGATTTGAAATCAAAAGAAAAGCTGGTAAAAATTTAAAGTGATTGAGAGAAGATATTATAAGTTTTTACATCGATCAGGAGTTTTTATATGAAGAAAATTGGGATTATTGCCTGTGCCAATACGACAAAGATATTGGACTGCCCTCTTTCTCCTTGCTTAAGAGATTTTTACGACAGGAAAGGGGAATTTGCCCGGTATAAGGATCTTGATTTAGAGATTGCGGGAATCATTTCCTGCCAAGGTTGCCTAGGTGGGTTAGCGCCAGAAGCCATTCTTTCTAAAGCAAATTCCCTTGTCCATTACGGCGCCGAAGCAATTCATCTCACTTACTGTATGAAAGTCCTCTGCCCTTATGTCCAGAAATATATAAGAATCCTGAAAGAGGCCTACCCTCATGTAGATATCATCCTTGGCACACACGAACCCCATGACCCTGCGGCGAAAATAAGAGATTCCATTTCTCAGTTTCTCAAGCAAAAAATGGGCCAGAATATTATTCCCTGAGAGTCTGTTTATGAGCAAAGAAAAAGATCTGGTCAAATCAAATTTTGCCGATACCAATGCTTATGACCTGCGAATCAGAAGGTTCGTCCCTTATTATGAGGAAATGATGAATTCCGTGCTTGATTGTTTGCCCGAGCTGGAAAGTTGCCTCGTCATTCTTGAATTAGGGTGCGGAACAGGCAGCCTTTCTCAGAAATTATTAAATAAAAACCGTTTTTGCAGATTGGTGGCCATTGATTTAGTCAATGAAATGGTGGAGAAATGCAGAACGAGACTCGCGCCATATTCCAATCGAGCTGAAATCTTTTGTGCCGACATGATTGAATTTAGAAGGATTAACTCTTTCGACTGTGTCTTTTCGAACCTTGCTCTCCATTATCCTGACACAAACGATAAGAAAATTTCTGTCTGCCGCAATGTCTATCAATCATTAAGGCCTGGAGGGATTTTTTCATTCTCAGTTATGTTGACAAATGACTCTCTGGAATCTTCAGAACGAATCTGGAAATGCTGGGAACAAGATGTGTTACAAAATGGAACGTCTCGAGAGGAACTCGATGACTGGTCCAGGACTCACCATGGAAGTGATCATCCTGTTCCGCCGGGTCTCTGGCTCGAATGGCTGCAAGACCTGGGCTTCAAGCATTGTGAACTTGTCTGGTGCGAAACCATCTTCGGCACAATCCGGGCGAGAAAGCCATAAGAAAAATAGATGATTTATAGAAATTTTAGGTATTTAGTTGCCTGGGCAGTTTTCCTGCTTTTGGGAATTTTGATATTCCAGTTTTTGCATGAGTGCGGACATGGGTTTGGGGCTAAACTCGGAGGTTATCAGGTCAGTACAGGATTTGATAAAGTTGGAGGTGTCGGCAAGCGGCCGAGTGATCCTGATTTCCGTTTAAATAAAATTATCCAAGGAAGATGGAATCCGGCTGATTTTCTTGGCCCATTGATCAACTGGTTATTTGCTGTTATCTTCACTGCAATTTTTCTTCAACAGAGAACCGCTAACCGAGTTGCCTTGCTCTTTGCGGCTGGAGCCGCCATAAATGCTTTAATGAGACTCTTTCCTATGTTAGTGTTTTTTGTCTCCGCCCTCTTTGGGCGATTTATCCTTGAAGATGAGGCAGCCTTAGGATTATCGGCCATTCGAGGGTTGAAATTTCCAATATCTTATTTAGATTTTAAAACTTTCGCTTCAACACATTCCTCATTATTACTTGCGGCAGCAAAAGTCTATTTTTGGCCGGCTATATCTTTAATCATCTCAACTGTTTGTTTCGTTCTCACCTATCGTCGGCTAAATCAATTAGTTCGTCAGACGATGATTTCTCGGATTACTCAAAGGATTTTTTTATTCATGCCGTTCCTGGCATGGTCATTGGAGTTTAATGTTTTGAAAATACTTGATGACTTGATACGTCTTAATTGGTGATAATTTTCAAGAACATCTCGTTCATTTTTTTGAATATTTGCGATGAAAATAAACTTTGATTTCGGAATGGCGAAAACTTCAATAATTCAATAATCTGAATTAGAGCATTCAAAAAATTGAATATTCAAAGCAAGATTGAGCCCGAGAAAAATATAATTTATTGATAATAAATAAAATAATTTGGATAAGAATGATTGGCATGATATTTGCCTATGGCTAAAGTGTATGCGGTTAGCATACATTCTTTAAAATTTAACCTTAACAGCTGACTGAAGCCAAAGAGGCTGTTTGGGGCTCGAGAGAGCTTCAAGCAGTCTCTTTTTTTTTGGTAATGATTGGAAAGAGGGAGGTGAGAATGACCAGGCCAGTACGCCAAATTGGCTCAAAGGCGGAGTGAATTTTTTTTCACTCTAGGGAATGGTTTAACTTTTAACCCCTGAAAAAAGGGGGATTAAAAGGAGGAAAGAATTGCGTAAAAGCTTTATTTTCTTTGCTGTGCTGTTGCTTTCGGTTTCACTCGCGGCTCAGCAAAGAACAGGTAACATTTATGGTCAAGTTGTTGACCAAGAGGGCACTCCTCTTCCTGGGGTTACATTGACTTTAACCCACAGGACGATTGCCCCCCTGACAACCGTGACTTCTGAAGAAGGAAGATTCCGGTTCCTTTCGCTTTTCCCGGCAAAAGACTACAAAATCCGGGCTGAGCTGATGGGTTTTAAGCCCCGCACCGAAGAAGGTGTAATCGTCGTGGTTGGAGGGATAACTGAAATCAAGGTGACTATGGAAACAGGAGTCATCCAGGAAGAGGTAACTGTCATAGCAGTATCTCCCGTCGTTGAAAGCAAAAAAACTACGGTCACTCAGACAGTTAATTACGAAACGCTTCAATCCCTGCCGACAGCCAGAGATCCCTGGGTCATCCTCCAGATGACTCCTTCGATCCAGGTTGACAGGGAAAACGTTGGAGGGAATGAATCCGGTCAACAGTCTTCTTATGTGGCCAAAGGTGGCGATCAATTTCAACAGCAATGGGTTTTGGATGGTGTTCTGATCACCGATCCCGCTGCCCGTGGCGGTTCTCCGACCTATTTTGATTTTGATGTTTTTGAAGAGATGCAGGTTACAGTCGGCGGCATGGATGTTGAGACTCAGCTTGGCGGAGTTGCCCTTAACCTGGTGACACGCCGCGGTGGAAATAGGCTGAGCCTTGGCGCCAGGTTTTTCCTGACAGATCAAAAGTTCCAGGCCGCGATAACCCCTGAAAAAATTGCCAAGTTAGGCGTGCCTGGTTATAACCAGATCATCGAGAACAAGGATTATGGATTCAATGTCGGAGGCCCTATCTGGAAAGATAAAGCCTGGTGGTGGGGATCCTACGGCGTTCAGGAAGTCAAGGAAACAGTTATCGCCGGATCCCGGGACGATACCTATTTGAACAATCTTGCGGCCAAGATCAATCTCCAGCTCTTGCCTCAAAACAGGTTTGAGTTCTTTATTCATGCCGGGAAAAAAGAGAAATTTGGCCGAAGCTCAAACACCCAATTTCCCCCCGGATTTTTCCAGCACGGGAAATATCATTTTGGCAGCCCGATCCTCAAGCTCCAGGATGAGCACACGTTCGGGGACAAATTCTTTGTCTCTTTGAAATATGGATTTACGGATGCCGGATTTGGCCTGTCTCCGATGAATGATATCGATTTAAAAAATATGCAGTGGTACAATGTGGAAGCGGATCTCATCGAAAGGTCGAACACCTGGTTTTTCTCCGGCAGGCCGAACCATTTCCTGTCCGGCCAGGCTACCTACTTTAACGACAACCTGCTCGGAGCCTCCCACGAAATTAAGTTTGGGGTCGAGTACACTAACAGGTATATTGACTATATCTACGGATATCCAGGCAACGCTCACATCAACTATAATTATAACGAGCAAACGGTGGACTGGGATGGAGATGGAGACCGAGATATCGTCAAGGACGAATTTGGCATTGATCTGAGGCGTTTCTTCGTGCTGAGAGGCGGCTATGGGAAATACGGAACCAGAACCATTGCCGGATATCTTAAGGATACGATATCTTTTGGCAGGTTCAATCTCCAGCTGGGATTGAGGTTTGATCGGCAGCATCCCTGGATTGGGGCCGTCAATGTCGAGTCTGTCTACACTAAAGATACGAATGATGCTTATGTCAACAATTACTACGAAATCTGGCAAAAATACACCACTCCCGGGACAGCAGAAAAAATTGCTACCCTATTGCCCGGCCTTGGTGTACCTGACGTAGATCCTGATTTCAACTGGGATTTCCTATCCCCAAGAATCGGGCTGACCTGGGACATTTTTGGCGACGGCAAGACAATCGCCAAGCTGGCCGGGGCGACCTATGGCGAATACATGGGCATCATCGGAGGATTCTGGGCCTACGGCGGACTCGGCGGCAATATGAATTTCTGGTGGTACGATGTGAATTCCGATGGAATTGTCGATTGGAGAGAGCTCTACTGGGCCAATCAAGATACGGGGATCATATACCGAGCCTGGGACGACGCCGGAAATTTCCGGGGGAACTGGGAGAGCGAAGCCGGCGACATGTGGAGTGGATACAACTACAAGAATCCTCAAGAATTGCAGCCCTCTTACTGGACAGTTGACCCCAAATGGAAGTCCAACCGAACCTGGGAATTCTTATTCACGCTCGAAAAAGAGATTATGACCGATTTCGGAGTTGCGCTTGACCTTACCTACAGAAAATACGACAGATTGCACCGGAATAGCAACGCCGCTATTAACACCGCTTCCTGGTATTACCCTGAACTCGGACGTCCCTTGAACAAGGACGATTGGATGGTGGCAGGCTATATACCCGAAACCTTTGTCGACCCCAAGACCGGTGAAACCTACAACACGGGTGAAGCAGCGGGAAGACCCTGGTATGTGCTCAAGCCGGAGTTTGGGTATACCGACTATCGCTACTGCGGCAACTGGCCCAATGACCGGAATAACGTCTACTATGGCCTTGATTTAAGGTTCAACAAGAGGCTTTCCCACAAGTGGATGCTGAACGGCTCATTCACCCTGCAGTGGCAGGCTGCCAACTACGGGAACAACGGGACCACCGACCAGAATGATCCCACAAATAACTGGGCCCTTGATGGAAAAACATATGCCTACAGCATCGGCGGCGCAAGCGGAAAAGTAGCTCAACCCGTTTTTTCGACCTGGCTCGTCAAACTCCAGGGCATGTACCAACTTCCCTGGGATCTCGATGTTTCCTTCACTTTCAACGCCCGCCAGGGCTTTATTATCCCGGCCCAAATGACCCTCTCTGACTCAACTCTTCCCAATCCTGTCAGCCGTTCCAACACAATCTACCTCAGGACTTTTGGGAGCGGAGTTAGGCTGCCCAATTTCTGGGACCTGAATTTAAGATTAGAGAAAGCTCTGAAGATCTCTGAGACAGGGAGGATTTATTTCATGGCTGACATCTTCAATGTTTTCAACCTGGATACAATGAACAGGCGCCGGCCCATCTTCTACGGAACCTATTATGTGAATACAGGCAGATTTTCCAAGTCCGCCCGTTCCTTTGAAGCCAACGAAGTCCTAAACCCGAGAGTTTTCAGATTGGGAGTGAGATTCCAGTTCAACTAGAACGCAGCTTTTTCATGCTCGAGATCAAAAGCCCCTTCCGGCCCCGAGGCGGAAGGGGCTTTTCTACTTTTACAGTAACTCAGGAGAGGATGATCTTAATCCGGAAAAAGCCAATCAGGCCAGAAATTTTGTTCAAACTTTGAAGGATAAGAAATGAAAAAAGATGTGAAGGCTTTTATTTTTATACTCGCCTATTTCCTTGTTCAGCGTTCACTTCTGTTATTTCCAGCCCCAAAGATAAAAAACAATGAGCTCTCTCCGCAATACAAAGAGTGGCTGGACTTAACAAAATACATCATCCATGAAAAAGAGAAAGACGTCTTTATGAAGTTGGCCAACGACAGGGACAGGAATGTCTTTATCGAGGCTTTCTGGAAACAGAGAGACCCGACTCCGGGGACTCCCCAGAATGAATTTAAAGAGGAACACTTAAGGCGTTATATGCACGCGAATAAAAATTTCGGGCGGAATTCTCCCCGGGAAGGCTGGATGACAGATATGGGAAGGATTTACATCATCCTCGGAGAGCCTGTAAGCATTGAGAGGTTTGAAGGAACCCAAGATATCTACCCGGCTGAGGTCTGGTCTTATTATGGAAATGCAGAAAAAGGGCTTCCCTCCCATTTTTCGCTTGTTTTTTTCCAAAGAAGCGGGAGCGGAGAATATAAATTATACGACCCGGCTTCGGATGGTCCGGCCAGTTTATATATTCCATCCAGGAATATGGATCAACTGGATTATGAAGAACTCTTCACTAAAATCAAAGAGGTCGCTCCTACTCTAGCTCTCGTCAGCCTGTCCATAATTCCGGGCGATATCCCTTATAATTTTCAGCCATCCCCCCAAAACGCCATCATTCTTGCCAACATCTTAGAATCGGCCCAAAAAGCGATTAATCCGACCTACTCCACTCATTTTTTATATTATAAAGGAGTCGTCAGCACTGAATATTTGACAAATTTCGTAGAAAGTGAGGCACAGGCAGCCTTGATTCAAGACCCCCTCACCGGGTTAACATTTTTGCATTTTTCAGTAGTTCCCAAAAGCATCTCCATCGATTACTTTGAACCTAAAAGCCAGTATTTCTGCAATTTTAGCCTGAATGTTAGTCTTAGAGCAGGGGAGGACAACATCATTTTTCAATATGCCAGAGAGTATCCCTTCTATTTTTCTTCCGAAGAGCTCCAAAAGGTCCGTCGGAGCGGGCTCGCCATCGAAGATTCTTTTCCAGTCATCAAGGGAAAGTATAAACTGAATATCCTCCTCCAGAATTCTGTTGGCAAAGAATTCAGCGTACTTGAAAAAGATATTGATGTTCCTGATAACACAGGGCTTCCTCGGATCGACAGCCCCGTCTTAGGCTACGGTTTTCAGAGCTATGCGAGTGATTTACAGATTCCGTTTAAGATATCAGATAAGAAATTGATCATTGACCCCAAAAATTCTTTTTCTACTTCGGATAATATTTTAATATTTTATAATATTTTGAATTTCACCCAGAGTCTCTGGAAAGGAGGGGAGACCAGAATCTATATCAAAGGATCTCAGCCTAATAATCCTTCACCAAAATCGATCGTCTTGAGGCTGAGTGATTACCCATTCAATAAGACTCTATCGATCGAACAGACAATTCCGGCCAGAGAGTTGTCGCCCGATTATTATGAAATGAGGTTGGAGTTGACAGAGGCAGGGGGAAAGGTGGTGGACGAAAAGAAAGTGAATTTCGTCGTTTCGCCGATAGAAGTCATTGCCCATCCCATCGCTCATTCCAGAGCTTTTCCCCTTTCCAGTAATTTTCTCTATTACTATATCCTGGGTCATCAATATGAGAAGGTCAAAGATTTCGAGCGCGCTGAGGCCAGTTACAGCAGAGCCTATCAAATAAATCCTGGCTACAAAAAAGGATTGTTGGATTACGTGAGCTTCTTATTCGCCATCAAGAAGTTTGAAAAATGTCTAGAGCTCATTGAAACAATTAAAGACGATGAGAAGCTGAGGTTTGATTATCATCTGATGAAGGGCAGAGCCTACCTGGGATTGGGGAATTACGGCAAGGCTCTAGAGAATCTCTTGGCTGGAAATCAGATCTACAACAGCGATATCAGGCTCCTGAATTCACTGGGCTTTTGCTACTATCAAACCCGCCAGAAAGAGCAGGCTTTGAAGGCTCTGAACGCTTCCCTCCGCCTGAATCCAGGCCAGAAAGACATTCAAGAATTAGTGGCGAAGATCAATGAGGAGCTTGAATAAATGATAGAATTAGCAGGGTGAAAATGATTAAAATGCGGCCTAAATTTAGAGTTCTATTAATTTTGCTAACTGGGCTGGGGGTAGTGTTTGGCTGTAAGTCTATCTATGGGACAGAGAGCGGGAAATTCAACGTGTTGCTTGTGACTGTGGACACACTGAGGCCGGACAGGCTGAGTTGTTACAGTGGAAAGTATCTCCAGACTCCCCAGATAGATGCACTGGCAGGGCGGGGCGTGATTTTCTCAAGGGCATTTGCGCACAATCCGATGACCCTCCCTTCTCATGCCAATATCTTATTAGGGACCACCGCTCTTTATCACGGAGTTCACGAGAATTCAAAGTCGAGGGTCTCCGGGGAACTCCTCACCTTAGCTGAGTATCTGAAGGCTTTGGGCTACTCAACCGGAGCCTTTGTCGGAGCTTTTCCTCTGGATTCCCGGTTTGGCTTGAATCAAGGTTTTGATGTCTATGATGACTTCTATCCTTCTAAATCGGCCTTGGAATTCACCTATGCGGAGAGGAATGCGGCAAAGGTTATTGATGCGGCACTGGGCTGGCTAGAGAAGCAAAAATCGAGATGGTTTATATGGGTTCATCTCTGGGACCCGCATTCCCCCTACCTTCCGCCGGAGCCATTCAATACCAAATTCAAGGATGACCCTTATTCAGGAGAAGTCGCCTACGTGGATTCTGAGCTGGGGAGGCTGTTTAATCATCTGGAGAAAAATGATTTAGGGAAGAGTACCTTGGCGATCTTGACGGGGGACCACGGGGAGTCTTTGGGTGAGCACGGCGAGTTGACGCACAGCTATTTTGCCTACAACAGCACGCTTTGGGTTCCATTGATTATTGCGGCTCCTGGGCTCATCTCCGGGAGAGTCCAAGAGTATGTGTGCCATGTGGATATTTTTCCTACAGTCTGTGAAATTTTGGGAGCAAAGTTGCCCGCATTTCTCCAGGGAATATCTCTTGTACCTTTAATGAAAGGAACAAAAGTGGCTCAAAGAAAGATCTATTTTGAGTCATTGGATGCTTATTACAATCGAGGCTGGGCGCCGCTTCGGGGTTTAATCGAAGGGAAAATGAAATTTATAGAATCTCCGATCCCTGAATTTTATAATCTCGAAGAGGACTTCGGGGAGGAGAGGAATCTCGCTTCGAGGATGGAGTTGGGCGAATTCCGGAAGAAGCTGAAGGAGATGGAAAAGAAGCTGTCAAGCAACTTAACGAGCAAGGCAAGCCAGAGGGTTGACCGGCAGACTCAGGAAAAGTTAAAGAGCCTGGGGTATTTGGCATCCCCGGTTGCTCAGAAAAAGGAGATCTATGGCCCGGAAGATGATTTAAAAAGCCTCCACCCGTTCGAGCAAAAAATAGACAGAGCCATCGCCTTGAATGACAGGGGCGAGTATGCAAAAAGCATCAAGCTTTTAAACGAAATCATCCAAGAGAGAAAAGACTTTGCCAAAGCTTATGGCCAACTCTCCCATATCTACCGGTCTCAAGGCCGGGATGAAGAAGCCATCAAGGTCATGGAGGAAGGCTACATTAATAATCCTAAAAATTATGCGGTCATTTCAAGTTACGGCATTCTTTTGGTTAAAACAGGGAAGTTTGATAAGGGCATCGAGCTTCTCCAAGAAGCTATAAGTTTGTATGATTTAGACCCGGATGTCTGGAATTATTTAGGCGTTGCTTATTGGAGTAAAGGCGCATATCAAGAAGCGCTTAAGCATTATCAAAAAGCCCTTTCTTTGGACAGCGCCGATGCCGTGATTTTTAACAACCTGGGCGCGCTCTATCTTTCAATGTTTTTGAAAACGAAAGAACAGGGGGATCTCGGACAATCCATTGATTATTTTAAAAAAGCTGTCGAGCTCGACCCAAACCTTGCCTCCGCTCACAATGGATTGGGCGGGGCATATCGGATGTCCGGGAACAGGGACGAGGCAATCTCCTCTTGGGAAAAATCTCTGGAGTTGAATCCCAATTATGATTTTTCAATTTACAACTTGGCGGTAGCTTATTTAGAAAAGGGCGAAAAGACGAAGGCCCTCGGATACTTAGAAAAATACCGGTCTCTAAAAAACAATGCGCTTTCTCCTGCAGAAAAAAGGGAGATCGAGACTCTTATTGAAAGATGCAAATGATAAACACAAGTGTTCATATATCCAATAAAGATAGATTCTTCGCTCTCCTTATTCAAAGGGAGGTAGGGGGAGAATTGGCAGAAGTAAGAAAGAAGGCGGCCCAGGATGAGGCTGGTACTTAGAATTTTATTTATGTATCTTCTTGTGGGAGCTTTTATCAGCCTAAATTCTCTGGATGGGACAGGGCGAGGGAGTTTCAATCTGCTGTTGGTGACCATTGACACGCTGCGGCCGGACAGGCTGAGTTGCTATGGAGGGAAGTATCTCCAGACACCTCAAATAGACTCATTAGCAAACCGCGGTGTGATTTTCTCAAGAGCATTTGCCCACAACCCGATGACTCTTCCTTCTCATGCCAATATTTTATTGGGGACAACCGCTCTCTATCATGGAGTCCATGAGAATTCGAAGTCCAAAGTTGCAGAAGAATTTTTGACACTAGCCGAGCTTCTAAAGGGCTACGGGTACTCGACCGGAGCTTTTGTCGGGGCTTTTCCTCTGGATTCTCGGTTTGGGCTGAATCAGGGCTTTGATGTGTATGATGACTACTATCCTTCCAGGCCTTCGCAGGATTTCACGTATGCAGAGAGGAATGCGGGGAAGGTGATTGAGGCGGCTTTGAGCTGGCTGAGGCTGCAGGGATCGAGGTGGTTTGCCTGGGTTCATCTTTGGGACCCGCACGCGCCTTATGCACCGCCAGAGCCTTTCAGGAGCGAATTCAAGGATGACCCTTATTCAGGGGAAGTCGCTTATGTAGATTCGGAGCTAGGGAAGCTGTTGGATTATTTAGGGCGGGCCGGACTGATGGAAAAAGCCTTGGTTATCATTACCGGAGACCATGGAGAATCGCTGGGTGAGCATGGAGAATTGACGCACAGCTATTTTGCTTATAACAGTACGCTCTGGGTCCCGCTGGTCATAGAGGGACCGGGGATAAAATCCGGGAGGGTCGAGGAATGTGCCAGCCATTTGGATATTTTTCCGACAGTCTGTGACATTCTGGGGATCAAGAAGCCGATGTTTCTACAGGGGATCTCACTTGTGCCTCTGATGAAGGGCAAAGGAATTTCTAAAAGGAAGATCTATTTCGAGTCCTTGGACGCTTATTACAACCGGGGCTGGGCGCCGCTCCGAGGCTTCATAGATGGGAAGGAGAAGTTTATAGAATCCCCGATTCCTGAATTCTATGACCTGGAGAAAGATTTTGGCGAAGAGAGGAATCTGGCTTCGGGGAAGGATCTGGGGAAATGCCGGAGAGAGCTCGAAGGGATAGAAAAGGAGTATTCTGGCAACTTGAGTGGAAAGAGCGCTCAAAAGATTGGCCGGGAGGCGCAGGCAAAGCTCAGGAGTTTAGGATACATCGCTTCTCCATTTGTCCAGATAAAAGAAGGCTATGGAGTGGAAGATGACCTGAAAATCCTCCTTCCGTTCCAGAAAAAAATGGAACAGGCGATTATCTTGAATGAAGGAGGACAACCGGTATCGGGCATCAAGCTTTTAAACGAACTCATCGCGCAGAAAAAAAACTTCGTCGAGGCCTATACTTACCTCTCCCATATTTACAGGTCTCAGGGCAGGGATGAGGAAGCCATCAAGGTCATGGAAGAAGGATACGCCACCAATCCAAAAAATTTTATCATTGTTTCCGGCTATGGACTTCTTTTGGTTAAAGAAGGAGAGCTTGACCGTGCGATCGAAGTCCTCCAAGAAGCCTTAAGCTTGTTTGATTCAGACCCTCAGGTTTGGAACCAATTGGGCGTTGCTTACTGGAGAAAAGGCGTTTATCAGAAAGCACTCGAATGCTACCAGAAAGCACTTGCCCTGGACGATTCAGATGCTCTTGTTTTCTCCAATCTGGGTGCGCTCTATCTTTCATTGTTTATGCAGGGAAAAAAAGATGAAGATCTGATACGCTCCGTCGATTATTTTGAAAGAGCTGTGAAGCTCGACTCCAGCCTGGCTTTGGCTTTCCGCGGATTGGGCGTAGCCCAAAAACTGGCCGGGAAAGTGGATAAGGCTATGTTAGCTTGGCAGAACTCCTTGGAATTAAATCCCCAAGACGATTTTTCTGTTTATAACTTAGGCGTGGCCTATTTAGCAAAGGGAAACAAAGCCAAAGCCCTTGAGTGCTTCCAGAAATATCTCTCCCTAAAAAACAACAAGCTCTCCCCCTCAGAAAGAAGAGAGGTTGAAGCTCTTATCGAGAAATGCAAATAAAATAAGAAAGAGGGGACGGTCCTCAGAACTGTCCCCTGAAGCGTCCTCTTTTTCTGGCATTGAAGGGAGGGCGCCAAGGAGTGGGAACTCGTTGCTTTTTAAGCGGCGCGTGAAATAGGTTATTTGACGTTTTTGAGGTTAATGCTAAAATCATTGATGAACTGAGCGAAAAATAGGACATTTTTCAGAGATCATCATGCTGCAGATATCTTCAAAGATCGTCTTATTCATCATCGTATTCATAACAATGACATCACTCTTTGAGGGGGTTACCATCCCAATGAAAGAATCCAAAATTGAGCTTCCCATAAACGTCGGCGTTTGGACCAGGGCTGATTCACCACAACTCATCGATTCAAAAAATATCTTCGAATACATGGACGGCGCCGGAGAGCTTTACTTGGCTTACCGTTTCGGCCACCTGGATGTTTATGAGTATAGGGCTGATGATCAAAACAACATCGTGGTCGAGCTGTATTTTATGAAAACTTCTGATGATGCTTTTGGCTTGCTCTCGCTGGATTGGGGTGGGGAGCCTGTGAACTTAAGCGGCTCCAACCAAGGTGAGACAACAGAGACCAGAATGCCATCCAGCAGAGCTCTTTATGGCGAAGGCCTTTTGCGCGTCTGGTCAGACGATATTTATGGGCGAGTGATGGCTAATCGGGAGACGCCGGCAGCAAAAGATGCAGTGCTTACTTTGGGGAGGATAATTGTAGCTAATCGGCGAAATCCCCCGCAGCCTGCGCTATTGAGTTTTATCCCACTGAATGTTGGGCCGGATTGGAAACTCCGAAAAGATAGAATGGTTTACTTCCGCTCGTACCTGGTGCTGAATTCTTTTTATTATCTCAGTCAGCAGAATATCCTCAACCTGGATCACTCGACAGAGGCGGCCTCAGTTCCCTACGAAAATGCAACTGGAATAGAGGGCGGCAAACGGATCCAATTTCTATTGGTGAAATATCTGACCCGAGAACTGGCCCAGGCCGCGTTCGGCCATTTTCTAAGAGCCTATCTGCCCGAGCATGGACAAGAGGTTCGATCAGGCTTGAAAACCGGAAGTTCTGGCTCTGTCAAGATTGAGGATGGGTGGCTGGGATATAAATTGTCCGGCCAGTATCTTGGGTTGGTATTTGAATGTTCCGACCGGGATACCAGCCAGAAGATCATCAATGGCATCGAATTTAAATGAGAGGGAGGGAAAGAATGAACAATAAACTGCGATCTCTGACGAGAAGAGATTTTATGAGGGGGACGATCGGCGCTGCCCTCGGAGCTTCCGTGCTGGGTGTGAACTGGACCAGGGGAAGCGGAAATGCGGTTCGCTCGAGTTTGGTGACGATCGTCCGCGATGAAAAGGTCATGGACGCCGGCCTGAAAGTTGACCCCGCTATCCTGAAAAACATGCTGGACGAGGTATTGATCCGGTTGACCGGTAAGAACAGCGTTCAAGACGCGTGGCTGAGCTTGGTCAAACCAGAAGACACCATCGGGCTTGTCCCCACGGCCCATCTTAATCCCACGCATGATGAAGTTGTAACCGTCGTCAAGAGCTCATTGATAGCTGCGGGAATTCCTGAAGACAGGATCAAGATGGCGCAAGGCGGGCCGGAAAAACCCAAAGCCTGTACAGCTCTGATTGCGCTGCCTGCTCTCAAGGCCCACTGGCTAACGGGAATCGGAACTGTGTTAAAGAGCTACATCCAGTATTCAGGCAATCCCAGTCACTACCACGAAGAGAACAATTCAAAACTGGGAGAAATCTGGAACCTACCCTTTGTCAAAGGGAAAACAAAACTTATTCTGGTCGATGCCCTTTATCCTCTGTGCGATAAAGGTCCTCAGCCCGATCCCCGCTACAAGTGGTCCTACAGAGGTTTAATGGCCGGCACGGATCCTGTTGCGGTCGAGGCTGTTTCCTTACGGATCATTACCGAAAAAAGGCGGCTGCTGCGCGGCGAACCCTGGCCCCTTTCTCCGCCGCCGCTCTGTGTTGAAGCCGCAGACAAGGTCTACGGGCTTGGGACAAGCAAAATGGAAGAGATAAAAATTGAACATTACGGCTGGGAGCAGGATTTGCTGTTGTCATAGTCTCCAGTTCGCAAAAAACCATGTTGCAGAATGAGTTAAAAAAAAGGGCCATTCGCCAGCGCAGAGCCATTATTGATCTTCTTTCTGACCTCATCGCCATCCCCACAGCGAACCCGCCCGGCCAAGCCTACAAAGAATGTGTCAATTATCTCTCCCAGAGATTGAAGGAATGGGGAATTAAGTGCAAAACAATCAATGTTCCTAACGGAAATTTTCCCCGGTTTTCTTTAATCGGTAGTATAGGAAAGGGCCAAAGAACGCTGCATTTCCATGGCCATTATGATGTTGTGCCGGCTCAATCCTCCCACCAATATCATCCCCGTCTCAAGGAGGATAGGCTTTGGGGGAGAGGAGCTTCTGATATGAAAGGCGGCTTAGTGTCGATGCTCTTAGCCCTCGGCCTGATCCAAGAATGCGCGTCAGACTTTGATGGCCGGATAACCTTTTCCGTTGTTCCTGATGAGGAAACCGGGGGGGACCTGGGGACAAATTATCTTTTTGATCAAGGCCTTCTCCCTCCTTCTGACTGTATCGGCATGCTGATGCCTGAGCCGACGAACGCTGCCATCTGGAATGCGAACAAAGGAGCGCTAACTCTCAAAATTACTATAAAGGGAAAATCTGCCCATGTCGGCCTTGCCCATCAGGGAGTGAACACCTTTGAACAGTTGGTTGAAGTGGCCCAGGCTTTACTGGAATTAAAGAAGAACATCGGAAAAAGAAAGACCCTTCTTCCCGTGACTCCTCCTGAAGCCAACCGGTCTGTCATGCTCATTGGAGGAGAATCAGGGAGTGGAGTGAGTTTTAATATGGTGCCGGAAACGGCCTTTTTTACAGTTGACCGGCGCTTCAACCCAGAGGAAAGCCTTGAAGGTACAAAACAAGAATTGGTTGCGATTTTGGATCATCATCGAAGCCGCGGCTTTGATCTGGCAGCAGAGACATTGCAGGAAGGAGAGTCATCCGTGGCAGAAACAAACACATCCCTTGCTTCGGCTCTCAGCCAGTCCATCCAGGACGTGACGGGCAAAATTCCCAGGTTTGAGCTCTGCCCTGGGTTGTGTGAGATTCGTTTTTTTAACAACCGCGCCATCCCTGCCTATGCCTACGGCCCAGGAATTCTGGAAGTCTCCCACGGTCCGAATGAATATATTAAAATCAATGATATTCTGAATTGCGCTGCAATTTATGCTCTGACCGCAGATCGTTTATTGAAAAAAAAAGAAAAGCGGCCAAGAATGTAATCCAATTTGATACCATGAAAGCATTGTGCCTAAAATGATTCAATCAAGACTAGAGAGAATATCTATGAATGCAAAAAAAATTGCTTCATTCAATGATTTAACAAAAGCCTTTTCCAGGCGAGATTTTGTGAAATATCTGCTCGCCGGCTCTGCTCTTTCCAGCTCGGCGCTGAACAGGCTTAATGCGGGCATTTATGAAAGCATTTCAGCTCTGAATCAGAAATACATCGAGGATGAGGCGCCGGATGGGGTTTATTGGGATGCGATCCGAAAACACTTTCTTTTCGAAGACGGGCTGATTATGATGAACAATGGCACGGTCGGGCCCATGCCCAAACCCGTGTTTAACACCCTGATCAAATATTTTAAGATGCAGGTCTCAAATCCCTTTGATGTTTATAATTTTATGCCCGTGAAGACGGAAGAGGTCAAAAAAGCGCTGGCCAAATTTATCAATGCTTCTCCCGAGGAAGTTGTCATCACCAACAATACAACCGAAGGGTTGAATTTTGTGGCCAATGGACTGGATTTGAAAGAGGGTGACGAAGTTCTCATCTCCAATATGGAGCATCCCGGAGCGCTTAATCCCTGGAAGCTCAAAGAAAAAAGGTTTGGCGTCAAAGTGAAAGAAGTCCCGATCGGGCTTCCGCCCAAAGGCGTGGATGAGATTGTGAAGGCGTTCGAGGCGGCCATCACTCCCCGGACAAAAATCATCAGCATCGGCCATACGGTATATATTTCAGGATTGATTTCTCCCCTCAAAGAATTGAGCGTGCTTGCCCACGAAAAAGGGCTTCTTATTCTTGGAGATAGTGCTCATGGCCTGGGGATGCTTGACCTCGATCTGAAAGAATTGGGAATTGATTTTTTTGCCTCAAGCCCTTACAAGTGGATGGGAGCGCCGACAGGCGTTGGCCTTTTCTATGTTAGGAAAGAAGCTCAAGACAAACTTTGGCCGACCATAGTCTCCGGAGGTTGGGATACTTATCAGGATGCGAGGAAATATGAAACTCTGGGTCAAAGAGCCGATGCCCTCGTATTTGCTCTTGGGGAAGCTATCGATTTTCAAAATGTCATCGGAAAGAAAAGAATTGAGAGAAGGATCAAAACCCTGGCCGGCTACTTGAAACGGGAATTGAAAAAGATCCCAGGAGTCAAAGTGAACACATCCGAGGATCCCTACCTCAGTGCGGGTCTCACGGCTTTTTCGCTCGAAGGCGTGGACCCGGCTAAAGTCGTAGACTATGTCCGAGAAAAATTCAACATTGTCGTGAGGACCATCGGGAACAAGCAGGCCGGGACTTATGCGGTGCGCGTTTCAACTCCAATCTATGTTTCCTTCAAAGAGATTGACCTTTTCTTGGAAGGCGTCGAGACCATGGTCCGCCATAAAAGCTGACTAATTGCCCACGGCCTTATCGACGCCTAGAAACGTTAAAAATCTATTCCCCCTTTTTAAAGAGGGGATGAAGGGGGAATCTCATAGTTTAAAAAATTCCAAGAGCTGTCCCTTCTTTCTTCACCCTTTCTTTAATCAGATCGAGGTCTTCGTGAGAAATTTTTCTTAATTCTTTAACCGGAGCTTCGCGGTCCAGCGTATATAACTGGACAAAAGCCGGCTGTATTCTTATTAACCTTTCGACCCAATCCTGGATATTATCCTCTACGAAGTTGCCCCCTTTGCCGGATGTAACAAGAGTTTGAATAATAATGCCTTGCTGAGCAGATAGTTCTGCCAGTCCTTCTGTGATTCCCTCCAGGGAAACGCCCCGGCAAGGCCGGTTGTATTTCCTGAAAACTCGGGGAGAGCCGCAATCAAGTTTCATGATCCTGAGGTCAAGCTTGGCCAAAGCATCTCTCTTATTTTTGTCCTGAACGAGCGCAGAGTTGGAGAGTATGGCGACCTTAGAGTTTGGCGCCATTTCTTTTCGCACAGCGATCACTTCCTCTGCGATTTGCCCAAAATCAGGATGGAGGGTTGGCTCTCCATTTCCAGAAAAAGTGATATACGCGGGTGAAACGCTTAACTCCTGGAGTGACTTTTCTAAGGCTTCTCTGACTTCGGCGATGGATGGGAACTTAAATTTTTGACTTTTCACTTCTGCTATATGAACCTGGGTCCAGCCATAATGACAGTAGACGCAGTCGAAAGGGCAAATTTTGACATTTCCGGGCAGGAGGTTGATTCCCAGGGATAAACCTAGCCTTCTCGAATGAACCGGGCCATAAATGATTCCTTTTTTCAATCCCAGCAGCATGGTCAGGCTCTCCTTTCCGGCCCGGATGGTTTAAATAATTTGTGGAGCGCTTTCCCGAGGCGCTTGATCCCTTCCTCAATTTCCTGCTCGTTGAGCCTGGCGATGGAGAGCCGAAAGTATTCAGAAGAATGCTGGTTAGGAAAATAGTATCCTCCCGGAGAGACCGTCACTCCATGAGCCAGGAGCTGTTCATGAAGGTCAACCTCATTCAATTTCCGCGGCATTTTAACCCAGAGGGTATAGCCGCCCACAGGGCGTGTCCAGCTTACAGTGGAGGGCAGATATTTTTCCAATGCTTTTAGAGCCACCTGCATTCGCCTGCGAAAGACCCTGTGCAGGCGTTTGAGATGGCGGTCATAAAATCCTTGCTGGCAGAAGTAATGCATGACGATTTGGGCCAGGTTGCTGCTTGTCAGGTCAGCAAATCTTTTAATAGCCGCAATTCTCTGGATGAGTTCCTTATCCGCGGTTATCCACCCAATCCTCAACCCCGGGAAGAGCGCCTTGGAGAATGTCCCTAGATAGATTACGATATTGTTGTCGTCGATAGATTTGATGGGAAGGTCCACCTTTCCGAAATATTTCATGTCCTCCTCAAAACCGTCTTCGACGATAGGGACTCGGTGCTCCAGACAAATGTTGAGCAGTTTTTCTCGATGATAGTGGCTGGTGGTGATGCCGGTTGGATTCTGGAAATTGGGGATGGTGTAGACGAAGCTCACATTTTCTCTATCCAAAATTTTTTCAAGGGCGCCGAGGTCCATGCCATTTTGTTTCATCGGCACTCCCAGGATTTTAAACCCATTGAAGTCCAGGAGCGGGATGACATTGGCATAGGTGGGTGATTCGACAACGGCTTTTTTATTCGGTCCTCCGAGCACCCGGGCAACGAGGTCGATGCCCTGCTGAGCGCCATTAGTGATAAGGATTTCCTCGTCCGAAACCGAGATCCCGTGAAGACGCAGCCGTTGGGCGATGTGCTCGCAGAGGGGTCTATAGCCTTTATAGGTGCCGTACTGGAGGGATTCTGTGCCCGAGTTGAGCAGGACCGTGTTGAGACATTTTCGGAAATCTTCTAAAGGGTAAAGGCGCGGGTCCGGGTCGAGTGCCGCTAAACTGATGAATTGATCGCTTAACTTCGAGCTCTTTGGTCGCTCGGGTGAGTAGCACAAAAAAGTTTCATACAGTCTTTTTGCTTCAGAAGATGAGGCTTTTTCCCAGGAAATAAGGCTTCGGCTTTTTGGATTGTAGGCAGCTTCCTTCCTTCGTTTCTGGACGATGTTGTAAGAGCCAGGCCTGCTCTGGAGGTATCCCTGAGCCTGCAGTTCGGCATAGGCCTGATAAACAGTCGAGCGGTTGACTCCCAGCTTCTGGGCTAGAGACCTTGAAGAAGGCAAGGGTTTTCCCGTTTCCAGCGTCCCCTGGTTAATAAGGTTTTTAATTTCCTCGACTATCCGTTTGTAGGCGGGAGTTGAGCTGGATTTATCGATATTTAGAAGCATCGCACCTTCCTTATTTTCGCACCAAACCGAATAGAGGAAATTGGGGACATGTACCTCAATTTCCAGGTAGAATATAAGCCTAGAATTGGCAGACGTCAACAGCCAATTCTAAGCTTTCTTAGACCAGCCAATTTGATTAGGGAAATTCCCATATTTTCGATTAAGGGAGGGAAGGAGAAGTGATGGTTGCCGCCACCAGCATGCGAATCAGCGGCGGGTCGCGGTTGGCTATGAATAGATGGGTCAGAACGCCGCTTGCTCACGCTATGTTATTGCTACAATCAGCATGTTATCTCAAACGGTATGTGACTGCAACGGGCGTGACGGCAGCGATCCGTCCCTTGCATTGGCTTGTTAGCTGGCGCTTTTCGATTTTGGCCCGGCGGCAGCAGTTGAAACCGCGCGCAGTACCTCAAGACGGGAATGAGCCGCCGGATCTGACTTGAAGACATTCTGAAGTTCGGTACATGGATAATCTCCGCATTCCGCGCAGGTGTGAAGCTGACGTTCAATAGCGCATTTTCGGATTGGACACTGAGTACACCACGAGAAGATCCTGTCGGACTGAGTACGGCAACCGTCGCAATCATTAATAGCATCCGAGGGAAGCTCTTGGCCATATAGTGCCGTGAACACTTCTGATATTGCTTTCCTAAAATGGGTTTTTTTGTCCGGGGAGTCTTCAATGGCCGCCCAGTGGATGGGGCATGCATCGCAAGCCAATCCGCAATAAGCGATATTTCCCTTCATCGTGTTTCTCCTTTCGGTCATTTTGATTGAAATGTCCTACGAGCCAACTCGACTTATCCTTATACTTTACTTTTCTTACGCGATGCCTTTCGCCAGAGGAGCCAACAGGCCCAGACTGAATACCCGATTGAAACGGGGAACCCAACATAGGACAGCGCATGGGGGATCATCCTTGTCCCAACCACGATAGGCCAGTCGTATACAAGCCTGAGGAGATGAAAGGTCCCGACGAGAAAGAAGATGGCGCCGGAAATGATCAGGTACAGTTTTTGGCTCATCTCATCACTCCTATCTGCCGCCTAGCTATTAATATATACCATGCCTTTTTTTGATACAAATTATTAGTGAGAAACGTCGTACATTGAGTGATTCCATCACTTACTCCCGCAAAGTTACAATATTATCTTATTGTTATCCATATTAGATTGCAAGTCGCATCAGTGACCAAGGTAATATCCAACTTGGGATAATTTTTTGGAAATCAATCAGACATACCTTTTAGAATTTGAAGAATTTCTCAACAGGAAAAATCCACCCCCATTATATTCAATCGAGCACACTGCACCCAACTATATAGACTATTATTATTTTGATTAATCGTGCAAGGGCTGTAAAATATGTTTACAGATTCCCTTTTTTATCCTCTGATAAAAGGGAGATAGATGGGGAATCCAAATAAGAAGAGCGAGCGAGATGCGGCTGGCATAAAAGCTGCTGCAAATTTATAGGAAAACGGCTAAGATAGCGCCATTAACGAGAATGCCATTTTCGCAAACATCTGGGTTGAGGTCAGAAATGAAAAGAATCGCTCTTTTCTTCCTTCTGTTCAACGCTCTCTTTTATCTTTACGCACAGGAAAAGGCTTATGTTTTTAAAAAAGGGCAACTCCTGGATTACACCCTTGAGCTTCAAACGAAAATTCATTTTGATCTTGAGAATTCAGAAAAGTTTATTCCCGTTCAATCCCAATACAGATTTAGATTTTTTGTTTTGGATAAAGGGACGGAAGGAGAGGCAGTTATTGCTGCCACTTCGCATCTTGAAAACGCCACTGTCCTTGAATCGGAACAGAAGGGTGGTCCGCAGGAAAATGGCATCAGAGAATGGGTAAAGTCGCTCAAAAAAGATGACAGCGCCGCTTTCATCCTGGATTCTTATGGCAATATCCTCAAAGGAAGGATGCTCTGGCCGGATGCGACGTGCTATCATCTGCCGAGAATCTTAGAGGGGCTCGCGATCAGAAAAAGGGATTCAAATTTAAATCTGGGCGGAAGGTATCAGATTGCCAACCAATTCGTGGGCTTTGGAAAAATTGGAGAAAAAGAGTATTCCGTTTACAAAACAAAAAATACGTTCTTGGATTTAAAACTTTTTGTCGATGACCAGAATTCTCTGCCTTTCCAGTTAGAAGCTCGATACTTCTATTATACTTTTAGGTCGCAGTTTGAAGAGAAGCTCACGCTGACACTCCAGAAAGTTACTCAAGGATTGCAAGTTGAGTCCTTACTCGATGACGAGGCTATACTCGCGGCAATCATTCAGGCATCGGTCCTTTCCAAACGCTTTGGATTGGGGGGTAAGGTCATCCAAAAAGCCTTGGCTTCCGAGAACTCAGATCTGCGGATCCTGGGTTCTTCCTACCTGGCGCAAGCAGGCATTCCGCAAGGACTGGATTTATCCCAGGCAGGCAGGGAAAAAAATGAATCCATCCAGTTCAATCTGGCCAAAGCGGAATATCGAAGCGGTCGGGATCGATCAGGGCTCGAAAAATCTTTGAAAAAAGGCTCTGAGGAGCTTAAGGAGAGGGCTGAGAGGATTTTGTCTAAGGGGACGATGGTCCAGGAAAATGAAACTGAACTATTCCCAATTCTGGACAATGCCGAGAACATTCCAACTCAATATAAGGGGAAAAATATTTATGACCTTGCCAGATCCGCGCTTTTAAAAAATAAAGAAACACTCCACTTTGGACCAAGGCCTTTTGCCCTGGAATCGGGTTCCCGCAGCAAAAGAATTTTTCATTACAATGTCTATACGCCTCTTGATTACGACCCCGAAGAAAGGTATCCGATCATCATCTGCCTTACCGGCGGCAACGGCTTTGCAGATTCTTTTATGGGGGTCCTTAGGGACCTGGTGCCGAGCCATTATATCTTGGTTTGTCCCGATTCAGATTACCGGATGTGGTGGGAGCCGGACCAGTTCCTGATGTTTGATGACTTATTAAAAAGGGTTATCCAGGATTATTCTGTTGACCAAGACAGGGTCTATCTCCAGGGTTTTTCAAACGGCGGAATTGCCACCTATCTTTTTGGCTACAGCCACCCGGACCGGTTTGCAGCCGTTGCTTCTCTGATGGGCTATTCGATGTTCCCCAGAGAAGAGAAGGAAGTTGAGACAGAAATGAGCCTGAATATGCTCAACACGCCTCTGCTCATCATCCATGGAGACCGCGACCGCGTTATTTCCATCGAACCTGACAGGATGCTGGTCGGATTTTTAAGAGCCAATGATATCCCGCACCGATTTATTGAAGTCAGCGGAGGAGTCCACAATATCAGCTTTGAAAACTTCCATAAAGACATCATGAATTTTTTCAGAAAGAATAAAAGGAATCCCGCGCCTAGTAAAATTAATCTTATCGTTGACAATCCCAAATACAACCGGAATTTCTGGATTAGCGTCGATGCCAAACTCGATCCACAGAAGAGGGCACGGCTGAAAGCACAGAGGAAGGGCAATATACTTGTGCTGGAGACCAAGAATGTTAAAACCTTGAGCCTTCTCCTGAACGATTGGCTTTATAAAGAAGGCAATGAATATGAGGTCATTGTCAATGACAAGAGTGTCTTCCGAGGGAAGCTCCAGGCCGACGTTCATGCTTTAAAGGAAAGCCTCGAAAATGAACTCGATCCGGCCCGTCTTTATGGGATTAAGCTGACCTTCGATGTTGCAGAGAAGGAATAAAGAGTGCTGTTAAGTTAAGTTTTCGACTTGAGCGTTCAGCTTGCGATTAGCAACCTTTCAATCCTTGTTTTAATGGAAGTCTCTAATTGAGGAGGTGTCTATGGGTTGTGTGTGGGTGGCGGGGAAGGGTTGTGGGGGGCGGCCCCTGGCAACTTTTTGAAAAAGTGCTAGGCGTCTTTAATTTTTCGCCCATTATTAGTCTTAGATGAGAACTCTCGTTTAAGGCAGCTTTCCAAGCTGAATTTAATCTATATAGCAGAATAAAAACAGGTTACTGCGGCCCGACCCCGCTATCCCCGCTATTGATGTTATTCGAGTCTGCAGATAAATTGCAAAATTGCAAGGTAATTTTGCAATGGTTCTAAAATTGTTGTTCAGTTTTGAAATTAGCTTCATTCTATGATATAAAGCTCTTTAGAGAGCTTTGGGCTCGAATGCTAAAGAAAATAAGGAGGAAATCATGGATGAAGCAACCGCCAAGGGCGCCAAAAAGCTTTCATTATCAAGCACCAAGAAAGAGCTTCTCGATGCCTATTTAAGTGCATTGAAACAATTGGAGGAGAAGAGCAAGGCTGAGCTTCAGCCTCAGAAAATAGCTGAGGATAAGAAGAAAATTGAAGCAATCAAAAAAGCAGATGAACTTTCTCTGGAGGGAGTGGCCGGGGCAATCGGTGCTCTGAGATTGGAAATGAGCAGAATTCTTGCGCAGCTTTCCGACAGATTGGAGAATGAGGTCAATAATTATAAAAATATCCAGAGTGCCATTGCCCTGAAGAATCAGGAATTGAAAGAGATTTACGACATTGAAAATTCAGCCTCAACACTCGCTGCGCTGATCGAAGCCCAGAAACAGAAACGCCGGGAATTCGAGGAGCAGATCGCCAGGGATGAAGAAACTCTCATGAACGAGGTCAGGGAGGCCAGAAAAAAATGGGCAGAGGAAGAGAAGCAGCATGAATTGACGATGAAAGAGCGAGCTCAGCTTGAACAAAAAATGCGCGAGCGGGAGAGAGAGGACTATCTTTACAATTTTAACCGGGAGCAAAAGCTGGAGAAGGACAAATTCGATGACCTGAAGGCCAAGCTGGAAAAGGAGTTGGCGCTCAAAAAAGAAGAGGTTGAGAAAGAACTATCTCAGAGGGAGAAAATGATTGCTGATAAAGAAGCAGAACTGGTTGACTTGCGGGAGAGGGTGAGCAATTTCCCAAAACAGCTGGAGGTGGCGGTGGCCAAAGCCGTCAAAGAAACAACGGAGAATCTCAAAGGACAGGTGAAGAGCCGGGAAGACCTTGTGCTTAAAGAGTTTGAAGGTGAGAAGAATGTGTTGAACACAAGAATTGCGATCCTGGAGAAGCTTGCTGCAGAACAAACTGAAAAAATCAAAGAACTGTCAGAGAAATTAGAAAGAGCTTATGAGAAAGTTCAGGACGTAGCCATCAAAGCCATTGAAGGAGCATCGCAGTCAAAGTCATTCACCGACCTCCAAAGGATACTGGCCGAAAAACAACTCAAGGCTCCCCTGGAAAAAGAAAAATAGAAGAGGATCTATTAAACGAAAGTTTTATTTTCCAGGGGTGATGACTTTAATTATTTCTTTTCTCCAAGAGTCTCTCCAAGCCATTCCTCCCAGAATAATCGGACTTCAAGGGGAAGATGTTTTTTGATACGACTGAAAGACTGTATAAATTCTGCTGGCTTGACCATCTTCAGGAGTTTCCGGACATCCGTTGTTTTTCCCCTTGTGAGTATTTGCTGGACATACATGTTTATTAGAATTCTATCACGGAAAATTTTGCCAGAGCTGCAGTCCAATATCTCCCTTATTTGATGGCGAGTATGAGCTTTTTTAAGAATTCATCCTGACTATGGCGGGAAGGCGAGGTAATGGCTCCCTCATACAGAGCTACCTCATAGACTCCATCTCCCGTATAAAACGCTCTTTTTTTTCTTCCTGAGGGTACCATTTCAAGGTGACCGAGATGTTTTGATCGGACGGAAGAGCCAGCAGAGAACCCATCTTCTGATCCCTGATGCCTTCG
>Ga0315280_10001428_pt1 | contig 41208 bp, 26 predicted proteins | sample YL17G06_40_MG_FD_203697 | JGI IMG/M metagenome (GOLD analysis project Ga0315280, IMG submission 203697) | Sediment microbial communities from Yellowstone Lake, YNP, Wyoming, USA - YL17G06_40 | ecosystem: Environmental > Aquatic > Freshwater > Lake > Sediment | place: USA: Wyoming | collected...
GCGGCGGCGGCGGCGTCCGCTACTCCAGCTTCGACGGGCTCCCCCATGGCGCCTTGAACCTGACCATCGATGGCATCAACATTCAGGACAACCTGCTCAAGAGCGCCTCCGGCGGCAGCTTCTACGCCTACATTCGGCCGCGGATCGACGCGGTGGACGAAGTCACGGTGAGCTCGGCCGCCAATGCGGCGAACACGGGCGAGGGCGCCGTCCAGATCGCCTTCGTCACCAAGCGCGGCACCAACGACTGGCACGGCGGCGGCTTCTGGTACCTCCGCAATAACGCTCTGAATGCCAACACCTGGTTCAACAATATGAATGGACTGCCTCGCCAGATTTTGAAGCTGAACCAGTTCGGCGGCCGGATCGGGGGGCCGATCAGGAAGAACAAGCTGTTCCTCTTCTTCGTCTGGGACGACTTCCGCCTTCCGAACGCCATCGCGCGCAACCGTACGGTGCTGAAGCCCGGCGCGATCGCCGGCGATTTCACCTATAAAGGCACCGATGGCGCGAACCACACCGTAAACGTGCTTCAAATGGCGGGGGCCAACGGCTTCCGCTCGACGCCGGACGCCAACATCACGACTCTGTTGAAGAAGATCGACTCGCTCAGAAGCGGCGGACAGGTGGGAATCACTTCGTTGGATCTGTTCCGCGACACGATGAGCTTCAACAACGTGGGCAAGCAGCGCCGCTACTTCCCCACCACCCGCCTGGATTACGCCATCACCGACAAGATGCAATTGGATGTGGAGTGGTACTACCAGGGCTTCCGGAGCTTCCCGGATACGCTGAACAGCTACGACCGAACCTATCCCGGCTTCGAGACGCTGAACGGCAAGCCGGCGCAGGGCGGCCAGAACTCCAACCGCCACCAGTCTTCGATGGCCTTCCGCTGGACCATGACCCCGAGGATGACGAACGAGTTCCGCTTGGGAGAGAACGGCGGAACCGTGGTCTTCGCGGGCGGCATGGATCAGACCCTGTATCCGAACAACACCCGGCTGGGCTTCCCGCTCAGCCTCACCTCGCCGCTCAGCCTACCGCGCGACTCGCGACGCAATTCGCCGATCTGGACGGTCGCCGATACGCTGGCCTGGCAGAAGGGCAAGCACACGCTGAACTACGGCTTCACCTTCACCCGCCTCAGCAACTGGGACCGGAGCATCGGCACCGCGGTCCCGCTGGCGAGCACGGGCATCACTTCCAACGACCCCATCAATTCGCTGTTCAGCGCCACCAATTTCCCGTCGATCAATACCGCGGACATCAGCAACGCCATGTCGCTGTACGCGCTGCTGACGGGCCGCCTGTCGGGCCTCTCGGGCGTCGTCAACGTCGACGAAAAGGCCCACAAGTACGTGCAATACGCGCCCCTGGTGGTGCGCAACATGCAGCGCAGCATGGGGTTTTTCTTCACCGACACGTTCCGCCTGCGGTCCACGATCACCCTGAACTACGGGCTGCGCTGGGATTACCAGGGCATTCCGCGCAATACCAACGGCGTCTACACCATGCCGCAGGGCGGCTATCCGGGCTTGTGGGACGTCTCCGGACCGGGCAACCTGTTCAAGCCCGGCACGATGCCCGGGCAGCCCGCCCAACTGGCGATTGCCGGACAGGCCTGGGACAAGCACTTCCGCAACTTCGCGCCGAGCGCGGGCCTGGCCTGGTCGCCCAGTTCCGACAACAGGCTGCTCAAGGCGGTCTTCGGCAAGGGCGGTGCCCTCCGCATCGCCTATTCGATCTCGTACACCCGTGAGGGCCTGGCGCACTTCACAGGAGTCGAAGGCGCCAATCCGGGCCCCACGGCTTCGGCGGCGTTGGTGGCCGACCGCGACTTCAAGTCCGGCTCGCTGTCCTACGACGGAACCATTCCGCCGCTGGTCACGATTCCGACTTCCTTCACTTTCCCGCTGCCGATGAGTTCGTTGACTTACAACGGCTCTTCACTGAACTGGTACGACCCCAACCTGAGGCCGCCGCGCATCCATAGCTGGAGCATCGGCATCCAACGTGAGATAGCGAAAGCCACGGTGCTGGAAGTGCGCTATGTGGGCAACTACGGGCAGGACCTGTGGCGTCAGATCAATATCAACGAAACCAACATCTTTGAAAACGGCTTCCTGAAGGAGTTCCAGGCGGCGCAGAACAACCTGAACATCTGCACCGCCAATCGGGTGGCGTGCACCGGTTCGGCCACCGGCGCGCTGCGCTTCGATAATCGCGCCTTGCCCGGCCAGGCCAATACGCCGATCATGACCGCCGCATTCGTCGGCACCACGGGCTTTACCAGCAGCACGTTCGTTACCAGCCTGCAGCAGGGCACGGCGGGCTCGTTCGCCAACTCGCTCGCCACCAACAGCGTGTACATGCCGAACCTGGTGAAGGCCAGCTATCCGGCGAACTTTTTCCAGGCCAGCCCGAATGCCTCGGTCGGCGGCGCCTGGTTGCTGCAGAACGGGGCCTTCTCCGATTACCACTCTCTGCAGGTCGAGGTGCGCCGCAGGATGTCCGCCGGCCTGCTCCTCAACACCAGTTACGTGTTCTCGAAGGGCCTGTCGGATTTGTTCGGCGACTCCTCGTCCTCCGCCACGCAGCCCATGACGTTGCGGCGGTACTCGCTGTCGACGGGCGCCTCCCCCTACGACATTCGGCATGTCTTCAAGATGAACTGGCTCTACGAGCTTCCCTTCGGGCCGGGGAAGCGCTTCGCCGCTTCGAACAACCCGGTCCTCAGCCGGTTGATCGGCGGTTGGCAGATCAACGGGATCGGCCGTATTCAGAGCGGGCAAGCGTTCCTGTTGACCAGCGGCCGCAGCACCTTGAGCCAGTACGATGCCGGCGTCATCCCCATGGTGCCGCGGTCGAAGCTCCAGAGCATGGGCAAGATCGTCAAGGAGCCCAGCGGCCTCGTCTACATGGTCGATAAGGCGCTGATCGGCGCTGACGGGCGCGCCAACCCGGACTACCTGCAGGTGCCCACCGCTCCCGGCCAGTTGGGATACAACGTCTTCCTGTACGGCCCGGGCCTGGTGCGCATTGATGGGACACTGGCCAAGAGGGTGCGCGTCAACGAGCGGGTCAACGTGGAGTTGCGGGCGGAGGTCCTCAATGTCTTCAACTTTGTGAACTTCATGCAGGCCAGCCCCTCGTCGTCGACCTCCACGGCCAGTATCCAGAGCACCTCGTTCGGCCGGACGACGAATTACTACCAGGACTTCAACGGTTCACAGGATCCGGGCGGGCGCGTGATCCAGCTCGTGCTGCGCATCAACTTCTGACGGCCAAGTCTGTTAGGAAACCAAAGGCCACGAAGCGCCGCGCTTCGTGGCCTTTGTGTTCTGTGCGGTGAATTCCAGGCAGATGGTTAAACCAGCTCCACGCGGGCCGTGTGCCCGGAAGACGCAGCCAGCGCTTGGTCGCAAGTGAGCAGCGGGGCGCCGAGACTCTCAGCAAGTGTTAGGTAAGCGGCATCATATGCCGTCACATTGTGGCGCAGTTCCCATATCCGGGATAGAAACAGGGCGTGGGGATGACGCACCAGCGGCAGGCTCCGGAAATACGCGAGTGCCTGGGTGGCACGCTCGCTGGAAACCACTCCCCGAAGGCAATACCGGCGGAGCGCCTGCGTTACTTCCAAGTCGAGCAAGTGGGGAGCATGCAGCATTTCGCCGCCCGCTATCAGCCGCTCGCGGACCCGGTCCGCTGCCGCACGGTTCAGCAGCAGTTCGACGATAGCCGAGGCGTCCACCACCATCATCGGCTGTCTCTTTCCTGCCTGATGATCTCGGCGGGCGAGATGCTGACGTTAACCGGCGGCAGGCGCGCCAGGCGGTCCAGCATTTCCTTCAACGTGGGGCGCTCGGCAATTTGCTCGATCTGTTTAAGTAGGTAGCCGGAAAGCGACAGGCCTTCCGTGGCCGCCCGGGCCTTCAGCTTGCGGTGCAAGGGGTCGGGCACGTGGCGCAATTGAATCATCTTGGGCATGTTCCAAGCATGATTGCATGTGCTGCACATGTCAAGGCCTGTCCCCGCCGTTTTTCATGGTTTCCGGGCACTGCGGCAACTGCCCGCCCGTTTTTTCCTGCCGCCTGCGGCCTGCGCCCTGGTTTTGGTAAACTGGGCGGCGCATGTCGTCGCCGCAAATCACCGAGCTGCCCAACCTGCCCTGGGTGCACATCCAGGACCCCCAAGACCGGACGCTGGACCGGCTGGCCGAACAATACGCTCTTCACGAACTGGACGTGGAGGATTGCCGCCACCGCCGCCAGATGGCCAAGGTGGCCGAGCATGCCGGCTACAGCTTCATCGTCATCAAGACCATTGAGTACAGCCGCGAGACGCGCGAGATCGCCTTCCACGACTTCGACCTGTTCGTGCTGCGCGACGCGCTGGTGACGGTGGCCGAGGGCAAGAACACAATCGTCCAGCGCACGCAGGCGCGCCTGCCTCAGGAGCCCGAGTTTCACTCCCCGCAGGGCATTGCCTACCTGCTGATCGACTTCGCCGTGGATGAATTCCTGCCGGTGCTGGACGAGGTGGGCGACCTGATCGAGGATCTCGAGGACCAAGTGATCGAGCGGCCCACGCCGGCCGTGCTGCAGAAGATCTTCGTCCTGAAGCGCCTGCTGATCGATTTCCGGCGCAATACGGCGGCCATGCGTGAGGTGCTCAACCACCTGATGCGCATGGCGCGTCCCGAGCAGCAGGGTTCGCTGTACCCCTACTACCGGGACGTCTACGACCACCTGGTGCGCTCGCTGGACTTTATCGAGAGCTACCGGGACCTGCTCACCGGCTCGCTGGACATCTACCTGTCCGCCATCGCCAACCGCACCAACGACGTGATGAAGCTGCTCACCATTTATGGAACCATCAGCATTCCGCTGGTGGTGATTACCGGGTTTTTCGGCATGAACGTTCACCTGCCGATGCAGGACTGGCCGCGCGCCGTCTATGTCGTCCTCGCGGTTCTGGCGGCCAGCACCGTGCCGCTGCTGGTGTACTTCTGGAGGAAGAAATGGCTTTAGACCTGCACGCTGTAACGATGGAGATTCCGGAGGGGGCGAACATTGTCGTGGGCCAGTCGCATTTCATCAAGACCGTGGAGGACATCTACGAGGCGATGGCCACGACGGTGCCGGGCGCGGCCTTCGGCCTGGCCTTCAACGAATCGTCCGGGCCTTGCCTGGTGCGCGCCGACGGAAACGACGCGGCCCTTCAGCAGGCCGCCATACGGAACGCGCAGGCCGTCGCGGCCGGCCACGTTTTCGTCCTGTTGATGCGCAATGCCTACCCGGTCAACGTGCTCAAACGGCTGCAGGAGGTGCCCGAGGTTTGCAGCATCTTCTGCGCCACCGCCAATCCGGTCCAGATCGTGGTGGCCGAAAGCGAGGCCGGGCGCGGCGTGATGGGGGTGATTGACGGTGCGGTTCCCAAGGGCGTCGAGGGCCCCGCCGATGTCGCCGCGCGCAAGGAATTCCTGCGCCAAATCGGCTACAAGCGCTGACCGTGATTCAACGCCGAGGAAAATGGGACGCAGATGCACGCAGATAAACGCGGATCAGACTGCAGGACATCTGCGTTTATCTGCGTTCATCTGCGTCCCACTCATTTGGCTGCTTGCCGCGCAGGTGCAGGCGGCGGAGTGGAAGCTGTCGGTCCAGCCCTCGCCCGTGCCCCAGGGCGGCATCGTTTTTGTGCGCTTAGAGGGCGGCCGGACGCTCGACCAGCCGAGTTGCGAATGGCTGGGACACAAGTACAGCCTCTATCCGGCCGGCGGCGGTTACCGCGCCGCGCTGCCGGTTGACCGCCTGCAAAAGGTCGGGCTGGCCGCCCTGGTCGTTCGGGCAGCCGGATATCAGCAGCCCCTGGCCACTCGCAACCTGTCTGTCGTTGCCCTCAACACCGGCCCCATCGAGGTCGTTCGCCTCACGCCCGAGCGCATGGCGCTCAACCAGGATCCGCGGGTCGAAGAGGAATCGAAGCTCCTGCGGCAGATCGTCCGGACGCAATCTCCGCAACAACTCTGGAAGGGGAATTTCTCGCCGCCCAGCGACCAGCCGGGGCACAACTTCGGCAAACAGCGCCGCTACCTCGAGGTGGCGCGCAAGGGCCGTAAGGCGGCGCCCGGTTGGATGTCCTACCACCGCGGCACGGATTTTTCTCTGCCTCCCGGCACGCCGGTGCCGGCGGCCAATGCCGGGCGCGTCCTGGCCGCCGAGCCCTTCGTGCTCCCGGGCAACGCCGTCTTCCTGGATCATGGCCAGGGCCTCATTACCGCCTACATGCATCTCTCCGAGATCAAGGTGAAGCCCGGCGATACGGTGTCGCCCGGACAAATCGTGGGCCTGACGGGCAATACCGGACGCGCCACGGGACCGCACCTGCACTGGGCGCTTTACGTGCAAGGGGTTTCTGTGAATCCCACGACCGCGCTCCACCTGCCGGATTTGTTTCGCTAGAAAGAAGCTTGTGCCGCCGCGGTATCCGCCTGCCGGCTGGAGGCTGGAGCCTGTATAATGGCTCGCCATGAAGCGCATTTGGGTTGTGGTTTGTCTGCTGTGCCTGGCGGGGGCGCCGCTCGCCGCCCGGCAACAGAAGGCCGCGAAGGCGAAACCGAAGCCGCTGCAGATTTACTTCGTGGACGTGGAAGGCGGGGCGGCCACGCTGATTGCGACGCCGGCCGGCGAATCCCTGCTGGTGGATTGCGGCTGGCCGCGCGACGATGCCCGCGATGCCAGGCGCATCCAGGCGGCCGCCAAGCTGGCCGGCGTCAAACAGATCGACCACATGCTGATCACCCACTACCACGTGGATCACTGGGGCGGGCTGGGCGAGCTGGCCAAGCGCATCCCCATCCGCAAGTTCTACGATCACGGCCGCGCCACCGAACTGGCCGAGGACAAGAAATGGTTCCCGCAGCTCAACGAGACTTACTCCCACGTCACGAAGAACCAGACGCATGCGCTGCGGCCGGGCGACGAGATCCACCTGGAGCGCGCGCCCGGCTCGCCGCGGCTGTTCCTCGAGGTGCTGACTTCGAACGGTGAAGCGCTGAAGCACTCCGGCCCGGACAACCCGCTGTGCGCCAAGGCCCAGTTGCAGAAAGACGATCCCACCGACAACGCCCGCAGCGTGGGCTTCGCGCTGACCTTCGGCAGATTCCGCTTCCTCGACCTGGGCGACGTCACCTGGAACGTGGAGCACAAGCTGGTGTGCCCGGTGAACGGCGCCGGCCAAATCACGCTGTACCAGGTGGGCCACCACGGCATGAACATCAGCAACAGCCCGGTGCTGCTGGCCAGTATCAAGCCCCAGGCCGCGGTGATGAACAACGGGCCGAAGAAGGGCGGCAGCCCGGACGTGGTGAAGTGGCTGGGCGAAGTCCCCAGCGTCGAGGACGTCTACCAGTTGCACCGCAACATCGCCGCCAAGGACGAGGAGAACGCGCCGGCCGGCTTCCTGGCCAACCTGGGCGGCGAAGAGGAATGCCAGGGCAATTGGGTGAAGGTGGTGGTGGCGCCGGACGGCAGCAGCTATACGGTCACCAACGGCCGCACCGGCCAGGCCAAGACATACGCAGTGAAGCAGTGAAGAGCCACAGCCGCAGATTGCGCCGATTGCACAGATGAGGGGCCCATCGGTGTAATCGGCGAAATCTGCGGCTCAGGCCATGCCAGCCAGGACGGCGTCGGTGACCTCGCCGGTGGCGGCGGAGCCGCCCAGGTCGCGCGTCAACACGCGGCCTTCGCGCAACACCGCGCGGACGGCCTGTTCCACCAGTTCGGCGGCCCGCTGCTGGCCGAGAAATTCCAGCATCATGCGGCCTGAAAGGATCTGCGCCAGGGGGTTGGCGAGGCCGCGGCCGGCGATGTCCGGCGCCGAGCCGTGCACCGGCTCGAACATGGACGGGGCGGTGCGGGCCGGGTTCAGGTTGGCGCTGGGCGCCAGCCCCAGGCTGCCGGTCACGGCCGCCGCCAGGTCGGTGAGGATGTCGCCGAACAGGTTCGAGCCCACCATCACGTCGAAAGCCTCCGGCCGCCTTACCAGGTCCATGCAGGCGGCATCGACCAGCAGCGATTCAGTGGCGATGTCCGGGTAGTCGCGCGACACCTCCTTGAACACCCGGTCCCAAAAGACCATGCCATACCCTTGCGCGTTGGACTTGGTGACCGAGGTGAGCTTGCGTTTGCCGCCGCGCCCGCGGGCCAGCTCAAAGGCGAAGCGGATGACGCGCTCCGTGCCGTGGCGGGTGAAGACGGCGGTCTGCACGGCCACTTCCTCGGCGCCGCCTTCATAAACGTGCCCGCCCACCTGGGCATACTCGCCCTCGGTATTCTCGCGGACCACGACAAAGTCGATCTGGCCCGGGCGCTTGCCCGCCAGCGGCGAGCGCGTGCCCTCGTAGAACACGGCGGGGCGCACGCAGGCATACTGGTCGAACGCCCGCCGGATGGGCAGCAGCAGGCCGTTCAGCGTGACATGGTCGGGCACGCGGGGGTCCCCCACCGCGCCCAGGTAGATGGCGTCGAACGGGCGCAGGCGCTCCAGGGCGTCAGCCGGCATCATGCGCCCGCACTCCAGGTAGTATTCCGAGCCCCACGGGAACTCTTCGAACGAGAAGCGGGTCCCGGCAAGCTCACCGGCCCGCTCCAGCACGCGGCGGCCCTCCGGCACCACTTCCTTGCCGATGCCGTCGCCGGGTATCAATGCAATTCGATAGCTCATGATCGTTATTTCACCACAGAGCCACGGAGAACGCAGAGATAGAACGAAATGGGAGAAAGACAAGCACAGATAAACACTCATCCGCGTCTATCTGTGTTGATCTGTGTCGCCTTCCCATTTTTCTTCTCTGTGCTCTCTGTGCCTCCGTGGTGAAAACACTACTTGCGGCGGCGGTATCGGGTGACGGCGCGGGCATGATCCTGCAGCTTGGTGGAGAAGCGGTGCCCGTTCCGCCCGTCGCTGACGAAGTACAAATAGTCGGTGACGGTGGGGGCCATGGCCGCTTCCAGCGAGGCGCGCCCCGGATTGGCGATGGGGCCGGGCGGCAAACCGCGCCGCCGGTAGGTGTTGTAGGGCGAGGCGTACTCCAGATCCCGCTGGCGAATCGTGCCGCGATAGCGGCTGGCAACCAGCGCCGCGTAAATCACCGTGGGGTCGCACTGCAGCGGCAATCCCGCCTGCTGCCGGTTGTAGAACACGCCGGCCACCAGCGGCCGCTCGCCGGGCACGCCCGTTTCTTTCTCGATCAGCGAGGCCATGGTCACCACCTCATGGACCGGCCGCCGCGGGTGGCAGCGCGCTTCCAGCTCGCCGTACACTTTCCGGAAGCGGTTTACCATGGCCGCGACGATTTCCCGGGCCGTGGTGTGGCGCTGGAAATGGTAGGTGTCGGGAAACAGGTAGCCCTCCAGGGTGCGCGCCCCGGGATCCAGGTCGGCGATCAGGGCCGTGTTGCGGACGCCTTGTTCGATTGCCGCCCGCTCGACCAGTTTGCTGGCCGCCACCGCCTGGATCACGTCGAAGATGTTGTAGCCCTCGGGAATCGTCACGCTGTGGTAGTAGACCTCGCCGCGGGCGATCTTGTTCAGCACCTCGCGCGCCGACATGGGCCGGGCGAACAGGTACTCGCCGGCTTTCAGTTTTCGTCCGGGGGAGAGGTAGTAGAACAGCAGGAAGGGCCACTCGCGGCCGAGCACGCCGGCTTCGCGCAAGCGGGCGGCAATGGAGCGCGAAGAGGTGCCGGGCGCGATCTCGACAAACAGCGGGGAGGGCCAGTTGCGGTAGGGCCGATTCGCCTGCCACAGCGTGTACGCCATCAAGGCGACAATGGCCAGTGCCGCCGCGGCCAGCCCCGCCTGCATGTGCCGTCGTGTCATCGATTGGGTCAACCGGACAGACCCGGCTGCTCGGCGCGGCGCGAGTCCAGGTAATTCTGCAGCAGCAGTACGGCCGACAAGCGGTCCACCGCGGCCGCCCGCTTTTCCCGTCCCACGCCGCTTTCCCGCAGGACCCGCTGGGCTTCGAGCGTAGTCAGCCGCTCGTCCCAAAGCAGCACTTCACAGCCCAGCCTGCTACGCAGGGTGTGGGCGAAGGCGGCGGCGCGTTCGGCCTGCGTGCCGGCGCGCCCGCTCATGTGCAAAGGGTAGCCGACCAGCACCAGCACCGGGCGGTGGTCGTCGATCAGCCGGCGCAGGGCCGCCAGGTCCACCTGTTTGTTCGTGCGCTCGAGCGTCGGCAGGCCCTGGGCGGTGATCCCCAGGGGATCGGAGATGGCGATGCCGATCCGCCGGCTGCCCACATCCAGGGCCAGCACGCGAGCCTCTGATAACTCGCTCACTGCACCATTCTACCGGAGGATTCCATAGGACGCAGGCGCGCGCTGCCCGCGAGGGAACCAGGCGGATTACGAGGTTTCCGAGTTTGTGCAGGCCGCGGAATCTGCGTCGGACGGCTCAGCCGGCGGGGATCAGGTGGCCGGTTGCCGCGCCGAGCGACAGGGTGTCCACGAAGACGGTCACGATCGAAACGCCTCGCTCAAATAGCGGTCGTGCTCAGTGCTGACGCCGGAACAGCCGGAAGCGAACCTACCGACTGCCCGAAGGGCTCGCTCCACTTGCTCTCGCCGATCTGGACGCCGCTGGGATCCCAAGTAAAGCTCCACACCCTCTCGAACCAGGCCAGCGATCGATGTGCCAGTCGTGGCTGAGATGCGTCGCAAAGCCTTGACCTGCCTCTCGGTGAGTTGTACCTGCGTCCGTACCATAATGCCTACATGTTATCAAGATTGCACGCCGAAGGAATGGGCCGGGAGCCAACCACGCATGAGTGAAGCCCAACCGCCGCGGCGGCTCGGCCGCCGGAAAAGCCGGGCAAACATCGGGCCGTCCCTTGGTGTCGGCCCCGCCGTGCTTGAGTCCAGCAATTGTTCGCGGAAGAGGTCAAGGCCTCTCTGCCGCGATTGCTGCTTCAATTGCAGCATGCGGATTTCGGGCATTGTAGATCGCGCGCAGTTTCTGGAAATAAGCGGCCTCGGTTAGCTCGGCCTCCGTTTTTGCGTCGAAAAGTCTCACCCGAGCTCTGCTCCTTCCGGGACCCATGGGCTGGAATAGCAGCATCGTGACGTTTTCGAATTTCTCACCGGGGTCGGTGTACTCCAGCCGACCGCTTATTGTTCCCAGCAGGCTCAGCGCCCTTCTGAATGTCGAAACTGGGCGTCCGGACGTCACATCCTGATCGCAGCTAAACGGGAAGGCAAACAGCGCACAGACGACCGAGTAAGGGAACCGCATGTGCAGGGTGATGGCTTCCGTACAAAGGTCGCCGAACCGGTTCTTCAGGTTCTTTCCGAACGGAGGGAAATTGATGCTCTTGATGGAGACGGCCAGCAGGAGGCCGTGACGCGCGTCGGAATGGCTCACATCAACCTTCTTGGGTCCCAGGCCTCCTTGGAACTCCTTCTCACCCGGCCCGCCGCGAACCGGCTTGACACCGCCAAAACCGACAGCCCGCAATCCGTCGGCGACTTCCACGGCCAGATGTTTCGACAGGTTCTGTGAAAAGAGTTGCTTCTGTTCCCGACTGGCGGTGTCGGGCGGCATTGCACCGGCGGCAACGATTGCGTCGACAAGGCTCAATTTGCAGTGCTCCGCAGATAGCGTCGCTCCCTGAGCGTTAGAGCGGCCTTTCGTAACCACTCGCATTCGGCCCTGTGCATCCCAATTCCTCGCTGCAGTATCGCCTCGTCGGCTCGGAGCTGCGCCTCCTTCTCCAAGCCCCGGCGAACCATCGCATCCAGCTCTTGTGCCAGATCGACGAGCAAAGATGCGTCGGAGGGCGGCGAGGCGATGACGACGCTTTCAGCCTCCCGCGGTTCCAGCTTTAGCATCCCTCCGCCGAGCGGGTGGCCTTCGATCTCCGCGCTCAGGCGGGTCAATGAGGTCTGCCAGAGCGCGGCCAGAGCATCTCCACGAAGCGTACAACCAGACCTTGCGCGCACAACGTGGAGGCTGTTCGGAGCGATCACCCGCGCCTCGTTGGCAACTAGGCGAGGCGTCGCTCCGCTCATGTACGTCAAGAATGCATCCCCGCGATAGACGTGCGGGACGCGGAACCAGGGAGTCCGCGTCCGGCATTTATAAGCCTTGTGGACGCCGAGCGCCTCGCCATCTTTCAGGTAGCACAGAACCGATTCTGGTAATCCGCACTCTTCATCAATGTACAGCAGGTAGCTTCCTTCGCCATTGGCTAGGGTCTGTCGCCAGTCTTCTTCCGTAAACCGAAGGCCCAGCAGCGCTCGGCCGCGCCGAACAGCAGGCTTCAGGTAGCGCTTAGGTATTCCCCGCAAGCGAATTTGATTCGAGTCAAGGTGGAAGAAACCATTGGCCCCGGTCACGTACCCGATTCCAATGTCGACCAGCGATCCCAGTCGGCGCGTCATCTCCAGCCCGCGCAGCTCTCTGTAAAGCTCTCGGGCCTTTCGCGGAATGAAATTCTCTATCAACCGCTCGCAGCCGTTGGACAGGTTAAGCGCGTCAACGGCACGTGCGCCCGGTATTGACCGGAGATCCAGCCTCTGGATCTCCGCGAGTCGACCGGGATGAGAGAGATCGCTCCATAGAAACTCGCCATCATGGGGACCCCGGTCCTCGCCAAGCAGGAGGAGCGTGCCTTCGCTCAGATCAGGGAACAGTTTTTTCCTGAACGTCAGGAAGGTGACCCTGCGGAAGGACCGCGACAGGTACTTAACAACGGGCAGGGCATACGACGCATGGCTGATCTCAACAGGGATTACCATGGCCAGCCTGCCGCCACTTTTGAGCATCGAGACGCTGTGTACCAGGAAAGGAGCCCAGGAACTGCACAGTTCGCCTAGCCGTATCCCCTGTTGAGCGGCGCAACGCAGTCCTTTTTTGCGAGCCTCGCCAGAGAACCGCTGATAGCGGATAAACGGCGGGTTGCCCACCACCGCATCGACCGGCGACATCCTTTTGCCGTCCACGTCGAAAAAATCCGCCAGAACTAAATGCCGCTTGTTGATGCTAAACTCATCGCGGAGCTTGTCCGCGATTCGTGAGTACACATCAGCATCTATCTCGACGCCGAACACCTGGTTCGACGGGTTTCCGTTAAGGTCTTTCAGCCTCTTGCACGCGGAGCGCAAAAACACCCCGCCTCCGAAGCCAGGGTCCAGGACCGTCTGGCTGCCAGAGCGAACGGCCCACCACACCAGGAAGTCGGCAACCTGGGCATCCGTGTAGAAGGCACCTAGAGATTTTGGACCATCGGGAACTGATAAGTCGGCGGCCTGTTGGCATCCTCGGTTCATGCTTTTGTCAGGGAGCAGCGCCGCTCCCCGCACGGCTCAGTTATACCAGATATGCAAGCGGAATCAAGCAGCCTTCCGCGAAACAGCGCTTCCCCATGCCAGCAGTAGGCGACCCCTTGGGGCTGGCCCGGACCGGTTCGCCGCCAGCGCGAGCCGCTTATCGCGGCTTGAGCGATCGCGCCCTGTTCGCGCAAGAGATCGGGATGTTTCTGCAGCGGTTGCCGCCCCAATTGCTGCATGAGAAGCCAGCTCAGGAGAAGCGCACCGCGGCCATCAGCAGCAGGGCCAGGATAATGAACAGCGGGCCGCGGTAGAGGCCCCAGAAGCGCGTGTAGCTCTCGATACTGCCGGTCACGGCGTTCAGCTTGCTCAGGTCCACCCAGGCAACCGTGTAGCGGCGGAACCAGCCGAAGGCGGCGCAAGGCTGGTCTATCAGGCTCTTCACCTTTTTCCAGCCGAACCACAAATTCCCGAGAACCGGGAACCAGGACTCGTAGTTGAGGGTGATCAATCCGCCGCTCTTATCCTGAATCATCATGTCCTCGCCCACGGGGCTGCCGGCTTGGGCGCGGCCGATCACGGTGCCTTCCAGGTATACCAGGCGCCCGCGCACCGGGCTGGCATAGGGGTCGCACATCAACTCGAAGACGGTGGTCGGCTCCGCCTTGCCGCCCGGGAAGCCGTACAGCCCTTTCAGGCTCCAGCCCAGGCCCAGGCCGAGCAGCGGCGCGAAAATGGCCTGCGGCGTGGCCGATACGTAAGCGGCCACCAGCCCCAGCGCGAAGCCGATCCAGGCGCCGAAGTAAATGCCCACCTCGAAGGCGAAGTTCTTGTACAGCCGGCCGCGGTCCAGCATCTGGCCTTCATAACTGGCCAGCGAGAAATCGTAGTGCGGAGCGACGCCGAACTCCTGGCAATACTCCATCAGCCTCCGGATACGCTTGCCGGTCAGCGGGTGAGTGGAGTTGAATTCGCCGATTTTGGCCCAGGGGTTGAACAGGTCGAACAGGAAAACGCGCTCCACGTGAGTGGCACGGCCTTCAGGCTGTGCGGACCCACCGGCCACCGCCACCCCGCCCTCCTCCGAGAATAAGCGGGCGTAGGCGCCGCCGGTGGTGTCGGCCACCTTGAAGTCGTAGATGCCCAGCGCCCGCGTCGATGCCAGCAGGCGCTTGGATTTTTCGGTGTCCGGGGCGGCCGCGATTCCGTAAGCCACTTTCACCAGTCCCATGGCCAAAGCGTTGGGATTGCGCGTGGCTTCGGCCGAGAAGCGGTCGGCCAGGTACTCGCGGGTCCGGGACAGGTACAGCACCAGGTAGGTGGCAATGATGTAAAAGATGTAGGAGGCGTAGCCCACCCAGACCAATTGGCTCCTTTTGTCGCTCTTGCCCCTGCTTTTGGTGAAGATCACATAGAGTTCGTAGAGCAGGGTGCACAGCGTGGCGGCCATGGTCATAATGACGAAATCGCCGTTGGAGATGTGGCCCAGCTCGTGGCAGTAGACGGCCGCCACCTCGTCCTCCTCCAGGTAGCGGAACAGCCCTTTGGTGGCCACTAGCCGCGCGTTCCAGGAGCCGGAGCCGAAGCAGTAGGCGGTGGGGTTCCCGTCGTCGATGAGGCGCATGGCCGGAACCGGGATCTTGTGGCGGGCGCAGGTGGTCTGCACCACCCGGGCCAAGTTGGGCCAGCGCCGCAGGAATTCCGCCCATTCCACGGTCTCGCAGGAATAGAAGTAGCGCAGGATCAGGTCCTGGAAGAACGGCGAGAGCAGCCAGCTCACCACGTTGACGAGGATGGTGAGTGCGATCAGCATCACGCCGTTGATCCTTCCGCCCCAATACATGGCCAGCAGAAGGATGGTGCCAACGAAGGCGCAAAGGATGCCCAGGGTGAACAAGGACGCAAACGCAAGCCGTGCTTTCATACCGCCTCCCAGTCGCCTGAAGAATACCAGAATTCACCACAAAGGCACAAAGGACACAAAGGCCCACAAAGAATTACTTTGTGTTCTTTTCAGCCGCTGGGTCTTTAGTGGTTCAAGTAGCCCGCATGGGATGCCGGTTCAGCAGCAGCGGGAGACCCGGGCGTACTTGTGCTTGAGCCGCTCCAGGTAAAACTGCTTCTCGCTGGGCAGGGGGCGATCGGGATAATGCACGCGCAGGTGCGCGCAATAGCGGGCGTACTCGCCCTCCCCGCTCGCCTCCCGCAAGAATCTCCACAGCCTACGAAAAGTTGCCATGGTTCCTATCCGCGTTTATCCGTGTTCATCCGTGTTCATCCGTGGTGAATTCCCGTCCTAGTCTCCGGCGATGGCCGAGGGCACGAACTCGGCCTCGCACAGCACCGGGGCCCGGCGCCGGCTCAGCAGCAGGTACCAGTGCCGGACCGAATCCAGCAGGATCACCAGCACCATGCCGGCAAACAGCGCGGTCACCACGGCGTCCAACCGGTTGTTGAAAATCAGGCGCTGGGTGGCGGCGATCCTGTCAGCCGGGATCTGGCCGGCCGCCAGCAAGCCGGCGAGCCGCTCGGCCTCGGCCAGAAACCCGATCCGGGGATGGGGGCTGAATATCTTCTGAAAGCCGGCGGTCTGCGTGGTAATCACCAGCCACAGCATGGGTGCCATCGTGACCCAGACATACCGCTGCTTGCCCATCTTGATGATGATGGTGGTCGAGACGCACAGCGCCACCGAGGCCAGCAACTGGTTGGCGATGCCGAACAGCGGCCAGAGGCTGTTGATGCCGCCCAGCGGGTCCAGCACTCCCTGGTAGAGGAAGTACCCCCAGCCGGCCACGATCAGCACGCCGGTCAACAAGACGCTCGGGTACCAGGCGGTGCGCCCCAGCGGCTTCCACACGTGCCCCAGCAATTCCTGCAACATGAAGCGGCCCACGCGGCTGCCGGCATCGAGGATGGTCAGGATGAACAGGGCCTCGAACATGATGGCGAAGTGGTACCAGACGGCGGTGAAGTGGCCGCCGCCCAGGGTGCGGGAAAAAATGTGGGCCATGCCCACGGCCAGCGAGGGCGCGCCGCCGGTGCGGGCGAACATGCTCTGCTCTCCGACCAGGCGCGCCAACTGCTCCATGTCGGCTGCGGTCACCGGGTATCCCCAGGAGGAAATCACCGCCGTGGCTCCCACCGGGTCGGCGCCGACGATTCCGGCCGGGCTGTTGATGGCGAAGTACATGCCCGGCTGCAGCACGCAAGCCGCCACCATGGCCATGATGGCCACGAACGACTCCAGCAGCATCGAGCCGTACCCCACCATCCGCGCCTGCGTTTCCCGAGTGATCAGCTTGGGGGTGGTTCCCGAGGAGATCAGCGAATGGAACCCGGAGACGGCGCCGCAGGCGATGGTGATGAAGCAGAAGGGAAACACCGTGCCGGCGAATACCGGCCCGCTGCCGTCGATGAAGCGCGAGATGGCGGGCATTTGCAGCGTGGGCCGCACGGCCAGAATGCCCAGCGCCAGCAGGAAGATGACGCCCAGCTTGACGAACGTGCTCAGGTAATCGCGCGGGGCCAGCAGCAGCCACACCGGCAGCACCGAGGCGGCGAACCCGTAAGCGATGATCATCAGCGCCAGGGCCCGCGCGTCGTACGTGAACCAGCGCGCCAGCAGCGGCGACTGGGCCGCGTACTGGCCCCCGATCACCGCCGCCATCACCAAAATAAAGCCCAGCACCGAGACCTCCAGCACCTTCCCGGGCCGCAGGAACCGCAGGTAGATGCCCATCAGCATGGCGATGGGTATGGTCATGGCCAGGGTAAAAGTGCCCCAGGGGCTGCCGCGGAGAGCGTTGGTCACCACCAGCGCGATCACCGCCAGCATGATGATCAGGATGGAGGTGATGGCGAACAGGGCGGTGAAGCCGGCCACCGGGCCCACTTCTTCCTTGGCCATCTGGCCCAGCGACTTCCCGTTGCGCCGGATGGAGGCGAACAGCACCACGAAGTCCTGCACGCAGCCGCCCAGCACCGCGCCCACCAGGATCCACAGCGTGCCCGGCAGGTAGCCCAACTGGGCGGCCAGCGTGGGGCCCACCAGCGGGCCGGGGCCGGCGATGGCGGCGAAGTGGTGGCCGAAGACGATCCACTTGTTGGTGGGCACGAAGTCGCGCCCGTCGTCCAGCCGCTCGGCCGGGGTGGCGCGGCGCGGGTCCAGCTCCAGCACCTTGAGCGCGATGAAACGGCTGTAGAAGCGATAGCCGATCAGATACACGCAGGCGGCGGCGACGATCAGCCACATGGCGTTGATGGGCTCGTGGCGGCGCAGGGCGATGGCCGCCACCGCGCCCGCGCCCGCCACGCTGATCGCTACCCAGACGGCCGCGCGCAGCGGGCGCGGCCAGCGGCCGGCCGAGCTGCGCTCCGCTGTTGCGGCGACCTTCAGGTCGCCATCCTCCGGAATGCTCATCTCCTGCCCTCCAAACTCGCTCGAATGAAATCCGCCAGTTCTTTGGTCACCCGCCGCTCCTGGTCCAGGAGAAACACTGGCTTGCTTGGGTTCCAGGTTCCAAGTTCCGAGTTCCAGGTTCCAGGTTCCGCAAGACTTGGAACCTGGAACTTGAAACTTGAAACTTCGACGAAAGCGTCGGCGCGGTCAAGAAACCGCCTGGCCGTCTGCTTGAACTCGCTGCGCGCCGAATCGACCGCCACCAGGTACAGGTCCGGCTCAACGAACTCCAGGATGCTGTTGGACTCGACGATCAGGTTCTCGGCTCCGGCCGTGGCCCGGCAAAAGGCGGGCATGGCCTCGCCCAGCTTCCCGAACGGGACGCGCAGCCAGAAGGCGCGCCGCGCGCTGGCCTGGAGGAATCGGGAGCTGTCGGTGGGCTGCTCGGCGCCGTGCTCCTCCTGGAGTTGGAAGCCGTTGCCGTACCTGGCCGTCTCCTCGGGACCGAACCCGGTAATCTTGATGGCCGTCCAGTTGAATTCCGGCAGCGCGGCGATGATGCCCGCCGCGACCGTCGTTTTCCCGATATCCCGCGCCTGGCCGCCAATGACGATCGTCTTCATTTCGGATTGCGGATTTCGGATTGCGGATTTCTCCGGCCGCGACTGCACTCCGCAATCCGCGATTCAGAGAATTTGCAATCTGTATAATACATGCTGGAGGAGGTGCTGATGGCCTGCCCGTTTTGCAAGAAGGAGCATCCGGAAACCCTGGAACAGGCGCTGGAAGCGCTGGAGCGCGGGCCGCAACTGGTGCGCGAGGCGCTGGCCGGAGCGAGCCAGGGAGAGCTGGCGGTCGCCGAGCCGAAGCCCGGCGGCTGGACGCCCGCCCAGGTCGCAATTCACCTGATGGATACCGAGGTGATCCAAAGCGTGCGGGTGCGCAAGCTCCTGGCCGAGGAAGACCCGCTTCTGCCGGCCTTCGATCAGAACGCCTGGACGGCCGCCCTGTCGCGCGGCCGCGATTTGAGCGACGTGCTGCGGACCTTCGAATTGCTGCGCAAGCAGAACGTCGAGCTGGTGCGGGGGGCGGGGCCCGCGGGAGCCGACCGCGCCGGCCGCCATCCCGAGTACGGCCGACTGACGTTGCGCGAGCTGTTTGTTCACCTCTCCACGCACGACGCCAAGCATGCCCAGCAAATCCGCCGCATCCGCGCCGCGGCCACGAGCAGCAAGTAAGGGTCCGTCTCACCACAGAGGCACAGAGAACACAGAGAAGAATGGGACGCAGATAAACGCAGTTGAACACAGATCGGGGTTTCGCTGCGTGCTCTCGGTGTTCTATTCTCTGTGCTCTCTGTGGCTCCGTGGTGAATAAACCAGCTAGAAGCGGAACAGCTCGGTGGGGAAGTGCTGGGAGCTGATGACCAGGCGCGTGCTGCAGTGCTCTCGGGATGTCAGGGCCTGGTCCGCCGAGAGTTGAGCGAGCGCGGGATGGTTATTGTTCTCGCTCAGGTGGGCGAGAACCAGCACTGCCGCCGAACCGTCGTAGTCCTGCGCCAGGAACTCGGCCACCGCGGCATTGGACAGGTGGCCGGTGCGGCTCATCACCCGCTGTTTCACCACCCAGGGATACGGTCCCACCTTCAGCATGTCGAGATCGTGGTTCGACTCCAGAATCAGGCAGTGGCAGCCGCGAAGATGCACCTTTACCGAGTCGGGGATGTAGCCCAGGTCCGTGCAAAGGCCCACGCGGACCCCTTCGGCCTGGATGCGGAAGGCGACCGGATCGACCGAGTCGTGCGGGATGGTGAAGGTTTCGATCTCGATGTCGTTGATGGCCAGTGTCTGCCCGGCCCGGAACAGCTCGAAGTGCGGCATTACCCTGACTTCGGCGGGATCGGCGGGCACCACGCGGCGCGCCAGTTCCGTCATGTAGACCGGGGCGTTGAGGCCGCTGGCCAGCGACACCATGCCCGAGATATGGTCGCTATGCTCGTGGGAAATGACGATGGCCTCCAGCGCATCGGCCGGCTCGCCGATGGCCCTCAGCCGCCTCTGCGTTTCCCGGCGGCTGAATCCGGCGTCCACGAGCACGCGCGTCCGCTCGGTGGCGATCAGCGTCGCATTTCCGCCACTGCCGCTGCCCAGAACTGAGACTCGAACGCTCGTATCCTCGCCTGTTGGCAATTGCGGACTTGGTTGAAATCCGCAATCCGCAATCCGAAATTAGCAGTTGAGTTGCTCGCGGCCGATTTTCATGCCGTTCAGGTTGCCCAGCGCGGTCACGGCCACCTGGTTGGTGCGGAAAAATTCGCTGGCGATCTCCACCAACTCTTCCGGAGTGACCCGCTCGATCCTAGCAGCGATCTCATCGAGCGAGAAAAACTTCCCGAAATACATCTCCTGGCGGGCCAGGTTGGCCATGCGGGCGGTGGTGGATTCCAGCGACAGCATCAGGCTGCCCTTCAGGTGGTCTTTGGCGCGGCGCAACTCCTCGGGCGGCACCGGATTGGCTTTCAGATCGCGGAATTCCTTCATGACCAATTCCACAACCTTGAGGGCCGCTTCGGCCGAGGTCCCGGCGTAGACCGAGAGGCAGCCGGTGTCGCGATAGGGGTTCAATTCGGAAAAGACCGCGTAAGCCAGCCCCTGCCTCTCACGGATGTTCTGGAACAGCCGCGAGCTCATGCCGCCGCCCAGCACGGTGTTGAGCAGATAGCAGCCGTAGCGGCGCTCGTGCGGCAGCGGGTAGGAGGGCACGCCCAGGCACAGGTGTACCTGCTCCAGGTCTTTCTTGTTGCGCAGCGTGATGCGCGAGTGCGGCTGCGGCGCCGCCTCCGGCAATTCGTCGGTCGAGGGCCCCAACCCGGCGTAGTACCGGCTGACCAGATCCACCACTCGCTGGTGTTCCAGGTTGCCCGCCGCGGAAATGACCATCTGGTTCGGCGTATAGTAGCGGTGGAAGTGGTCCCACAGGGCCTTCTGGTCCAGCCGGCGCACGGTCTCCTTGGTGCCCAGAATCGGCTTGCCCAGCGGGTGGTCCTTCCAGAAGTTCTGGGTGAAGATTTCGTGGACCAGGTAGTCGGGGTTGTCCTCGTCCATCTTCAATTCTTCCAGGACCACGCCGCGCTCACGAACGATATCGTCTTCCTTGAACAGCGGGTTCAGCAGCAGGTCGGAGAGGACGTCAAAGGCCACCGGCAGGTGCTCGTCGAGCACCTTGGTGTTGAAGCAGACGCATTCCTTGGCGGTGAAAGCGTCCAGGTGCCCGCCAATGGAATCCACCGAGCGGGCGATCTGCTCGGCGGTGCGGTGCGTGGTTCCCTTGAACAGCATGTGCTCGATGAAGTGGCAGATGCCGTTCTGCTCGGGAGGCTCGCGGCGCGACCCGGTATTGATCCAGATGCCGGCCGAGACCGAGCGCACCTGCGGCATCACCTCGGTCAATATCCGCAGACCGTTCGGCAATACTTCCTTTCGGATATTGCGCGTGTCTCTTCGGCTCATCTGGAGTTCGGAACTTCCGATTTCGGATTGCGGATTTCGGATTGCGGATTTCCCTCGCCGGCATCCGCCCACCAGCGATCAATCGACAATGCCGTCACTTCAGAAGACGAACCATTAATAGCACAGCGCCCGGTGGAATACCAGCGAATGCGCCGGTGTGATCCCAGATATGGAGGAAGAGAATCCGCAATCCGCAGTGGAACGGGGCCTGCCTGGCCGGCGCGTTTGCCGCTGTGAGAACGGGGGCCACGCGCCCGCGGCGGGCGGGCCTCGCTTCGCGTCGCAGGGCAGGTCAAGGCAGGCCCATTAACTTGAGATGATAGAATGGGGGTAAATGGTTCCTGCCGAGTTGTTGGGATTGGAGAAAAAGGAGTTAGTGGCGCTTCTGGCCGCCTGGGGTGAGCCGCCCTACCGCGCCGACCAGTTGTTCTCCGCTATCTACAAGCAGCGACTGCGCGACCCGGAAGCGATCTCCACTTTCCCCCGGGCCCTGCGCGCCCGCCTGGCCGCCGAAACGCGCATCACCTGGCCCCTTGTCGAGCAAGTATTTCTCTCCATGGATGGCACGCGCCGATACCTGCTTCGCCTGGACGACGGCGAAACCATCGAAACCGTCCTGGTGCCGGAAGAGGCCAGGGACACAATCTGCATCTCCACCCAGGCCGGATGCCCCCTGAACTGCGGCTTCTGCCTGACTGCGCTGCTGGGCTTGAAGAGGAATCTGACAGCCGGTGAGATCGTCGGCCAGGCGCTGGTGAGTGCGGAGTGTGGAATGCGGAATGCGGAGTGCGAGATCCAGAGTGGTACTCCGCATTCCGCACTCCGCATTCCGCATTACAACCTGGTTTTCATGGGCATGGGCGAGCCGCTGTTGAACTACGATGCGACGCTGAAGGCCGTGCGGTTGCTGGCCGCCTGCCAGCCTCTGGGCATCACCACGCGCCGCATGACGCTCTCCACGGCCGGCGTCGTTCCCAACATCGAAGCGCTGGGGAAGGAGGCGGTGCGGCCGAAGCTGGCCATTTCCCTGAACGCCACCACCGACGAGGTTCGCACCCGCCTGATGCCCATCAACAAGAAATGGCCGATCAAGCGGTTGATGGAGGCCTGCCGGATGTTTCCACTGCGCCCCGGCGAGCGCCTCACGTTCGAGTACGTGCTGCTGGACGGGCTCAACGACACGCCGGCCGACGCCCGCCGCCTGGTGAAGCTGGTCGGCGGGCTGCGCGCCAAGGTCAATTTGATTGGGTGGAATCCGGGTCCGGAATTGCCCTACCGCACGCCGCCGGAGGACCGCGTCCTGGCTTTTCAGCAGGTCCTGGCCGATGCGCAGATTTCGGCGTTCATCCGCAAGCCGCGCGGCTGCGACATCTTTGCCGCCTGCGGCCAGCTCAAGCGCACCGTGGCCTGAACGGTGCCGGTCATAGAGGAAAAAATGAACCGCAGAGGCGCGGAGGACGCAGAGGTTCTTCCACCTGCGTTCTTCTGATGCCCTCTGCGGTTCAACTCAGGCTCAGAACGTCAACTTCATCCCAATCTGAATCTGCCGCGGATCGGCCGAGGTGGCGGTGATCTGGCCGAAGGAGCGGTTGGTGGGTTGGGTGTTGGGGCTGCCGAAGCGGGTATGGTTGAGGGCGTTGAGGAAGTCGGCCCGCACCTGCAGCGTCATTCCTTCCCGCACCCGCCACTTCTTGGTGGCCGCCAGGTCGAAGTTGTTGGTGTTAGCGAGGCGAATGGTGTTGAAGTACCGCGAGAATGTCCGCAGGTGGTTCTGCGGCAGCAGCGTGGATTCGGTCAGGAAGGCGCTGGTGTTGAACCACCGGTTCGGGTCGCGGGTGTCCAGCGCCACGTTCGACCCGTCGGTCAGCAGCACGGCGTCGGGCCAGGTGACCGGCGAACCGGTCTGCCAGGTGTAAATCCCCTGCACCTGCCAGCCGCCCACAATGGCGTTGGCCACCCCGTGCATGCCGGACAGGAATTTCTTTCTGCGGCCCACCGGCAGCTCGTAGACGGTGCTGACCGTGATGCGGTGCGGGTGGTCCTGCTGGGCAACCGAGCGGGAAGGCACCTCGTCGCCGGCATTCAGGTACATCACCCTCTCCATGAACTTCGACCAGGTGTAGCCGAGGCTGGTGGTGAGTCCGTTGCGGGGGCGGCGTTCGGCTCTCACCTGCAGCGACTGATAAAAGGAGGCGCCACTGTTATCGGTAGTCATCAACTGGGTGTACTGCGGGTAGGGACGAACGAGCGCCGTCCGCGAGATAGTCGTGTTGCTCGCGAACGTCCCCATGTTGGGCAGATTCCGGAAGGGATTGAATTGCAGACTTGCCGTCCAATAGTTGTTGTTGGCGATATTGGCGGCGTCGCGAATCACCGAGGTTGACAGGTATTTCGAAGGCAGCGCGTTCAGGTCCTTGACGGGCGTGAAGCTGGTCGAGCTGGTGGAGGCCACTTCCGTCTCGATGTTGGTTCCGTAATTGCCGACGTAGGCTACTTCCAGGAAAATCTGCCTGGGCAGCTCTCGCTGGATGCTCAGTTGCCAGCGCTGCATGTAGGACGAAGCCGGGTGGCTGTTAAAGAAAGTGGCGTTCTTTCCCAGGTCGATGAGGATCCCCAGCGAGTTCCCTACTGGTTCGAGGATGCCGTTCGGGAAGGGATTCGAGAGGGTGGTGAAGGTCAGGTTGTTGCTGGTCGGCACGAACGTGGTCGTCTCGCTGTACCCATCCTGGAGCGGATCGCCGCGGCGCACGCCCAGGGGGTTGTAGAAGACGCCGTAGCCGGTGCGCAGCACTGTCTTCTCGTTCAGCCTGTAGGCCAGGCCAAGGCGGGGCATGATGTTCCGGGTGTTGCGCTCCCACAGCTCGCGCGGCTGGCCGTTGACGCCGGCATACTGCAATCCGCCCCGCACCCTGAATTGTTCCGGCGTAAGCTCCGCAGTCGGCGTGGCGGCGTAGGCGGCCGCATAAGCGGCGCGCGCAGCCGCTTCCTGGGGCTGGACCACATCGGGATCGAATCCGCGAAGCGTGCGGTTGTAGCGCTCCGTCATCGGCCCTTCCAGTTCGTAGCGCACGCCCAGCGTCAGATTCAGCTTCCGGTTCACGCGCCAGTTGTCCTGGAAGTAGAACATCCAGGCCGTGGACTCGGCCGCATAACTGGTGTTGCGGACGATCATGCTGGAGCCGCTGGTGCTCGGGATGCCGAGCAGCAGGGCCGCGAATCCCTGGCCCATGGGCGAGGCGGCGGAATTGTCGATCGGGCCTCTGGTGTAGGCCTCGTCGAACAGGTAACTGCCGCTGGCGCTGGTGGTCGTGACGTAGCGGTTGTACCTGTAGGCGCGGTACTCGTGGCCGAACTCGATGGTGTGGGCGCCCTTGGTTTTGGTAAAGGCGGCCACGAAGGAATGGGTGTCGATATTCCGGTCCTCGCCGGTGTTCTGGCTTTGCAGGATCGTTGTGCCGCCGGCGCGGACGATGATGACCGGGAACTCCCGCAGGGCGGGATCGATGGCGTTGTTGAGCGCCGCCGGGAAGCCCAGCGAGGTGAGGTCGAAGCCCCGGCCGCGCTTCGGCGACGTCAGCCGCACGTAGCGGTTGTAGCCGTAGCGGAAGTTGCCCAGTAAGCTGGGCGAGAAGGTGTGGACATCGTCCAGCGAGCCGCCCCGCGACAGGTAGTTCTGGGCCTGGCCCGAGGCGTACGACCTGAACCAGTCGTTGATGAAACTGCTGCGGTCGTAGAGGTTGCCGCGGACGAAGAAGCGGTTCCGCTGGCTCAGGTTGTGGTCGATCTTCACCACATGAGTCCAGTAATCGATGACTTCCAGCTCGTTCTGCGCCGGGAAGTTATCGAGGTGGTCGGCGGTTCTGCCGCTGTTGAATGGTTTCGGGAAATTCTCCAGGATTTTCAGCGCGACGGGATTCAGCAACGCCGCCGGAATCACGTTGTTGGGGAAGGGGTCGGCCGTGTAGCGGGTGCTCGAGGAAGCCCGCCGCGTGAACGGGTTGTAGATCTGGTAGTTGGAGCCCAGCCCCAGCAGTTCGGAGAAGTTGCCGGTCCGCTGGGCCTCGGTGGGAACCGTGAACGTGCTGCCGCGGGTGCGCGACTCCTTCATCTCCTCATAGGCCCACATGAAGAAGGTGCGGTCGCGCCCGTTGTATAGCTTGGGAATCTCGACCGGGCCCCGGAAGGAACCGCCCCAGCGGTTATATTTGAAGTCGGGGCGTTCCTGGCCGGCGGAGTTGATGAAGAAATCGTTGGCCATCAACTCCGGCAGGCGCTTGTTGAAGTAGGCGCTGCCGTGGAACTGGTTGGTTCCCGACCGCAGGCTGATGTTGATCACCCCGCCCGGCGTCTGGCCCATCTTGGCGTCGAACATGGCCGTCTGCACTTTGAACTCGGCCACCGCATCGCCGGGGGGCACGTAGGAGGCCGTCACGGTGTTGAAGCCAGTGGCGCCGCTGCGCGAGGTGACGGCGGTGTTGGCCACGCCGTCGATGGTCACGTCGCTGGTGCCGGTCCGCGTGCCGTTCATGGTATAGGCCACGATGTGGGTGGGCTCGAAGGGCCGGTTCAGCTTGGGGTCGCCTTCAAAGGCCGTGCCCGTGGCCAGCGAGATCAGCGCGTAAGGATTGCCGTGGGGGAGCGGCAGTTCCGCAAGGCGCTGGGCATCGATCAACTGGCCCAACGAGGCGTCGGCCGACTGCAACAGCGGAGTGGCCTCGGTCACCGTCACGCTCTGCTGGATCTCGCCCACTTCCAACTGGAAATCGACCTGCAGCCGGTCGCTGACTCCCACCTGGACGCCGGGCCGCAGGGCGCGCTTGAAACCGGCCGCCTCGACCTCGATCGAGTAGGTGCCGAGGGCCAGCAGCGGAGCGGCATAGGCGCCGCTTTCATTGGTGAGCAGTTTCAAGGTCTGGCCGGTCTCCAGGTTCTTGATCACCACGGCGGCGCCCGGAATCAGCGCCTTTGCCGAGTCCAGCACCTGCCCCACGATCGCCCCCCGCGATTCCTGGGCATAGGCCGGGTTCGCTGTAAGCAGGCAGGCAGACAGCGCCAGAAGCCCAAAAATCACACACGGTTTCGCCCGCATGGAGTTTCTCCTTGTCATGTGCCGCCCGCGGTCTTGAAGCAATGCAGGGAACGTACTGGTCTGAAGAACCGCGGAGCGGCTTATTCTCCCTCAGAAAGTCGGATTACGCAAACCAAGCGGTGGACCACGGAGGACCGCTCCTCAGCGCCCTGCCCGGTGGAGGAACCGCCCGCCGCCGCCCCCGCGATCAGGGCGGTGGCCGCCGGTTTTCGGCTCCGGAACTGGCTCGTGAACAGGTTGCTCCCATTTTGCGACTCGCTTTCTAAGGAAAGCAAATAACGTCCGGAGGCCATTCTGGGCAAACCGCCTGTCTCGCCAGCGGCCCGACCAAGGTCAGTCGTCAACCAACTTCGCGATTGACTATCAGGGCGGATTTCCGATTGCCCAGGCGTGATCGTGTTCACTAGGCTGGACAACCGAGGTCTGGGCGGCTGTCAGCGGCTGTCAGCAGCAAGTGCCCGCAATTATTGCTTGACAAGCGCGTCCGGACAGGACTAGGCTAGTGGCCATCGGGCAGGTAACCCAACATCTTCTAAGAGAGCCGCACCGGCGCTCGCAATTGGTGCGGCAGTGGGAGGCTTCTATGCATCTGCGAACTGGGATTCGCATTGTATCGGTATTTGTGTCTGTCGTGTGCCTGACGATGTTGCTCAGCGTCGGCGTGACGCCGGCTTGGTCACAGGCAACTTCGAGCAGTACCGTCGCCGGTCAAGTGACGGACGAGTCGGGCGCGGTAGTGCCCGGGGTGGCCATCACGCTGACCGACGTCAACACCAAGGCGGCACGAACGACAACCAGCAACGAAACCGGCCGTTACATCTTCGTCAATGTACCGCCCGGCACTTACGACATCTCGGCCGGCTTGTCGGGTTTCCGGACAACCAGAATTTCCGGCCAGAAGGTGACGGTCGGCGAGCAGCTTACGATCGACCTTGTGCTGGCAGTTGGAGGGGTGACGCAGACGGTCGAAGTGTCATCGACGGGGGCGGCGCAGTTGCAGCTCACCAGCGCCACGGTAGGGTCCACGATCGCCGGCGATTCCATCATCCTGCTCCCCAACCTGTCTCGCGATGCCTACGCGCTGCAGACGCTGAACGTGGGCGTGACGCCGGCCGGCGAGGTGGCCGGGATACGGAACGACCAGAACACTTATATGATCGATGGGGCCAACGTCACCGACGACAACTCCGGCAATCTCAGTTACAACTCGATGCCGAGTCTCAGCGTCGCCACCGGTGTCATGCCCACGCCCGTCGAGAGCGTCGAGGAATTCAGAATGGGGACCAGCAACCAGACGGCCGACTTCGCCAACTCGGCCGGCAGCCAGGTCCAGATGGTCACCAAGCGCGGCACCAATAAATGGCATGGCTCGCTTTACGATTATTATTTCGGGACGAACGTCGGCGCCGCCAACTCGTGGAAGAACAACCATACGCCGTCGGGCAGCTTGGCTTATACGCCGCTCCCCAAGAGCCACTACAACCGCTTCGGCGCGACCGGGGGCGGCCCGCTGCTGCCCAAGGAGTTTCTGGGCGGGAAATGGTACATTTTCGCGAACTATGAGGGTTATCGATACCCGAATGGCACCATGTATGGGACCTCCGTTCCTTCGGCGCTGCTGCGCGAGGGAATCGTACAGCTTCAGGACAAGAGCGGCAATTGGGTGCCCTATAACCTGAACCCTGTTCCGAAAACGGTCAACGGCGTCACCTACCAGCCGGCAACATGCGGCCCGAACAATACGCCCTGCGATCCGCGTGGCCTGGGCCTGAATCCCGTCGTTAAGGAGATCTGGTCGAAGTATATGCCGCTGCCGAACGACTTGCAATACGCAACAAGAATCGCGGACGGATACAACATCGCGGGCTATCGCGCGCCGATCAAACTACCGGAGCATTCCAACACGCTGGTGGGCAGGCTGGATCATGATTTTGGTCCGAACTGGCGCTTCATGGCCTCCTACCGTTACTACAAGTACAACGCATATGGGAGCAGCCAGGTGGACATCGGCGGGGTGGTGAAGGGCTGCACGTTCGGAGAACCGTGCTCGGTGTACACGACGCCGTCACAGCCCTGGACCTACGTGCTCGGGATGACCACCAACATCACGCCACGCATGACCAACGACTTCCGTTACTCCCACGTTCGCAACCTGTGGGCGTACGGTTCAATCATGGCGCCGCCGCAGCTTCCCGGCCTTGGCGGCGCGCTGGAGATTGGCGGCGAGACGGCCGACGCGCTGATCCCCTACAACGTGAACAACCAGAGCGTCCGCTCCCGCGAGTGGAATGGCCATAGCAACCAAATTCGTGATGACGTGAGCTACCTGCGCGGCGATCACCTGTTGCAGTTTGGCGGCAGCTACCAGCGCAACTTCGATCAGATGTACCGCACCGACAACGGAGCAGCCATGATGTCGGCAATGGTATATCAAATCTACGACGACGGCATCACTATCGGCTCGGCTTATCAGCCTGCCGGCCTGCCCAGCAGTTCTCTGACGCAATGGAACCATCTCTACTCGATGGTCCTGGGGCTGGTGAACTCGCCGCAAGTGCTGTTCACGCGCAAACTGCCGGACCTGACCCTAAACCCGATCGGTACCCCGATGTTTCCCCAGGGCGTCATTCCGTTTTACAACACGTACTTCAGCGACACCTGGCATGTGCGGCCGAGACTCACGTTGACCTATGGCCTCAGCTATATGCTCGAAATGCCGCCGTATGAGCTCAGCGGGAAACAAGTGATCACCGTGGACGCCGACAACAAGCCGCTCCGCGTCCCCGCGTACCTGGAGGCCAAGAAAAAAGCGGCGCTCGCCGGACAGGTTTACAATCCGACCATTGGAATGACGCTGGTAAGAAACGTCGCCGGCGGAGGGATGAAGTACCCCTACAATACTTTTTACGGCGGGCTCAGCCCGCGGGTTGCTGTGGCCTGGAATCCCAGTTTCAGCGACGGCATCCTCGGCAAACTGTTTGGCAAGGGCGACACCGCGATCCGCGGCGGCTACAGCCGAATCTATGGCCGGTTGAATGGTGTGAAGCTGATCATGTCCCTGATCAATAACACCGGCATTGGCCAGCCGATCAACTGCCTGGGAGCCAGCAGAGATGGGAAATGTTTAGGGACCAACGGCACCGATCCTCTCACGACATTCCGTATTGGCACGGATGGCATGACCGCCCCGATACAGACGCCGCCGGCAACTCTGCCGCAGCCCTACTTCCCAGGCGTAGGGACCAATCCCATGGCGGGGGACGGGGCGGGGATCGATGCGGGCTTCAAGCCGAACCGCTCCGATCAGTTCACCTTCTCGATCCAGCGCGCCCTCGGCAAGCGCTTCACCGCCGAGGCCGGTTATATAGGGCGGATGATCCGAAACGAGTTTCTGCCGATCAACCTGGACCAAGTTCCCTACATGATGACCCTGAATGGTCAGCGCTTCGACCAGGCCTGGGCCGCTCTGTACCAGGCCGTCAACTCGGGCGCGACCCCCCAGGCGCTGCCGTGGTTCGAGGCGGCGCTGGGCGGAGCGAACTCGGCTTACTGCAAGGCATACGCCAGTTGCACCGCCGCCGTTGCCGCAAAACAGAGCAGCTATATTAAAGGAACCCGGGTCTACGACTTTTGGAGCGCTCTCTCGAAAGACGCCGCGTGGACGCTGGGCCGCACCCAGCCAAGCTCCATGCCCGGCCAGCAGATCACCTCGCTGATTCAGTACACCAGCCTGGGCTTCGGCAATTACAGCGCGGGCTACGCCTCCTTTACGGTGCGAGACTGGCACGGCCTGACGGCCCGCTCCAACTTCACCTATAGCCGTTCTCTCGGCACCGGATTCTTGAACCAGTCCAACACGCAGAGAACTGCGCTTGACGCCTGGGACGTTCATGCCAGCTACGGCGTGCAGCCGTTTGACATCAACTTCATTTACAACCTGATGATGACGTATCAGCCCCGCCTCTACAGGGGCCAGAGTGGGATCCTCAGCCGCTTGCTGGGTGGCTGGGCGATCGCTCCGATCTTCACCGCGCAGAGCGGCTCGCCGATCCGGGTGACCACGTCCTCGGGCAATGCCGGGGCGTTCGGCGAGATTTACTCGGGCAGCGGTCGATCCGACCAGGAAGGCGCAATCCTGGTGGGACCCTACACCGCCGGAAATTCGGCCCATCACAACGTCGTTTCCACCGGCGCGGGCAGCAGTGGCAACCCGGCAAGGGGCGGCTCGGGCATCAACCTGTTCGAGGACCCCAACGCTGTTGCCAGCCAGTTCCGGCGTCTGATATTGGGGCTCGACCACAGCGCCGGCGGCTCGGGCCAGGTTCGCGGTTTCCCCACCTGGAACCTCGATGCGAGCCTTTCGAAGGAGTTTAAGGTCAGGGAACAGGTTGGAGCATCGCTGAGCTTCCAGTTCACCAATGTGCTGAACCACTTCCAACCGTCTAACCCTACTGTGAGCATCGACAGCACAGCCTCTTTCGGTGTCGTGACCGGTGCGGCCAACACTGCGCGGCGGATGCAATTCGGCCTGCGGATCCGCTTCTAAGACAACATTCTTTTCCGCACGGGGGCCGAGCCATCGGCCCCCGGCTACGTCAGTGGTTATCTGCGTAGGAGTCCTACCATTCGTCGTTTTTTCAGCAGCGAAATGCCGGCCCCCTCTTGCACTCGCGGCTCTGTTGGTTCCGGCGATGCTGGTCCGCGTTCGTCTGCTTCCTATCCCACCAATCCGCCCTGTAACGGAAGCCAGCCGCGCTGGAATTCAAGGTCAGCGAGAAAGGCGAGGTCAGCGTGTACGGCCTGGGACGCTTCCCGGTGACGCCGCCCCCGATTCGGCGAGGCCTGTGCCGCTAGCCCGCCACGATGGCGGCCATCCATGTGGGCAGGGCGAAGCGGCCGACCAGGTAGTCGGCATTCATTCCCTTCAGCCGGGGCTCCAGGCCTCGCGCGGCAATGCGCCTGGCAATTCGCCGCGCGTTCGGACGCACCTCCTGCATGCCGCACAGCGCGAACAGCATCTCAGCTCCGTACAGGGGAATGTACCCATGGAAGAGATGCACGAAGGGAAACACGGCGCGCAAGTGCTCGACGACACGGCGGCTTCCTTGCGGCGAACTGAATGGGAATCCGCAATGCGTGGCGAACAGTCCCGCGGGAGCCAAGGCCGAAGTAACCGTGCGGTAGAAGGATGCGGTGAAAAGGGGCCTGGCCGCGCCGATGGGATCGGTCAGGTCGGCAATGATGAGGTCGTATTTGCGGGTAGTTGATTGAAGATATTTCTTGCCGTCGGAAATAACGACGGAAAGCCGGGCATTGTCCCAAACCCTCCGGTGGACGCCTTCCAGCCACTGCCTGGAAACTTCCACCACCGCCGGATCGATTTCCACCAAGGTGCAAGATTGGACCGTAGGATGAGCCAGCAGGTGCGAGGCCGCCCCGCCATCGCCTCCGCCAACAACGAGCGCCTGGCGAGGGTTGTGATGCACCAACGCCGGAACCTGCGCGAGCAACTCGTGATAGGTCCATTCGTCGAGATCCGATGTCTGGTAGAGGCCGTCCAGACAAAGTACGTTGCCAAAGGAGCGGTTCTGGAAGAGATGGATAAACTGGTATTGGGAGCGCTGCCGGGCCCAATCGCGATCGGCGATGAGGAAATAGCCGTAGCCCGGGCGCCGGTATTCGACAACCGCGTTTTCGAGCGGGCGAGAGGAGCGCACCTCATCGGCCTGGAAGGTTTCCTCCAGGCTGGTCAATAACTTGCTTACCCGGTCGGCGTTATCGCGGCCCAGGTTACAAAGCGACAGCTCCAGATGCACGGCCATCTGCCGTTCCGGCCAGGTGTGCAGAGCGGCGTGCGATTCCGCGAGCACCAGCAGCGCGGTGGCCCCCGCTCCCCGGAAATTCGAGTAGACGCCCCCGCGCACCGACATTCCGGCTGCTGCCGCTGCTTCCGTCGCCGCTCGCAGCAACCGGGCGCCGGACTTCAGCAGGCGCTTGGAACACTTACAACCGAGGAACCATTTCGCCTGGGTGTAGATTTCCACCGGGATGTTGCGGTATTCCAGCGTTGTAGCTGTTGACATAAGCACCCTGCCAAACGTTTTTGGGGGGATGCGTAAGTAAAGGCGGAAACCGGGGTCACGGAACAGCCACGGAGCCACAGAGCAGCCCCCTGCGTTTCCTACGGGTCTCTGTGTCTCCGGGGCGTTCTTAGGTGTCCGGTCTCCAGTCTCTAGTCTTTCCTGCCTAGCTCTTCGCCCGCAGCCGTCGGCAAGGCACGCGGATAATTCCCTTCATGATGGCCGCCTGTTCGCTCATCAGCTCTAACAGCGCCTGCTGGCTGATGCGGAACAGGTGCGCCGGCTCAAGCGCCGTGACGGAAGCCATGGGGGGTTCCGGATCGAGCGCCGACAACTCGCCGAACACCTCGGGCGGGCCGAGTTCGGCCAGCACCTTGTCGCCGTCGTGAACGCGCACCCGGCCTTCGACAACGATGTAGAGCGAGGTGCCGAGCTCCCCTTTCTTGATGATTTCCGTGCCAGGCTCCACCGCGAGCTCTTCCAGCGCGCTTGCGACCTCGACCAGACACTCGTCGGGTATTTCGGCAAAGATGCCGGCCGACCTCACCAGCAGCACCTTCTCAATGGTCAGCAGCATGCGTCAGACCTTTCAGTTGGGGCCGCGTGACGGACAGGGCCCATGCCGCCGTCTCGCGCACCAACGGATCCGGGTGCGGCAAGGCCGCCTCCAGGGCAGGGCAGCACTCCGTGGCCCCTGCCTTGCCGGCTGCGAACAGAGCGCAGGTCTTGATCCAGAACGTTGAAGCGCTCGGCGATTGCGTGATGATCTCGGTCAGGCGCGCGTTCCGCCCCATCGGCTGCTGCGGAAACCGCGCACCGAGGGTCCGCAGCCGGTCCTCCGGAGACACGTCGTCCAGCAGGGAGCAGACCACCTGCTTCAGGTCCGCCGAAACAAGGTTGTCGATCATTTCCAAAGCCTCGGCGCGCTTTTCGGAGGCCTCGCTTTCCAGGCCGCTTTTCGCCCGCAAGATGGCGGAGGCGGGATGAAGAAAGGAAAGCAAATACAAGACCCGCTCCTGGGCGGCTTTCACTTCTTGCGATAGAGCGGAGGAAAGGGGGCGGACCGGCTCCTCGCAGCCCAGATCCGCCAGCGCGGCCAGGGCCCAGGTGACGGCCTCCGCTTCCTTCAGGATCCTGTCCTTGATGCGGCCGACCTGCTCAGCGGCGGCGCGGTAATGGCACAAGACCAGCGAGGGAAGCACCCTGTTGCGCGCGTACCGGTCACGGGAATCGATATGCTTCAGCAGCATTTCGATGGCCTTCGGGCCGCCGACCCGGCCACAAACCTGCGCCAGGCGAAGGCGCAGCGGCCGGCTGCAGTCAGACTGCCCCCAAACCTTTTCCAGCGCGGGGATGACGGCTTCGCCGAATTGAACCAAGGCCTCAGCCGCGTGGTCGCGGACCTCGGGCGAGGTGAGATTGGCCAGCAGCAGTGGAATCAGCCGGGGATTGGCGAGTTTGCCCGCGGGGGCCAGCGCCGCCCGCCGCACCGCCATGTCCCGGTCGCAGAGCAAGGAGAGCAGCGGCCGGTAGAACGTGGGGATGCCGGTTTCGCCCAATACACGCGCCGCTGCTTTCCGGTCGGCGGCGTCAGGTGAATTCATCAAGGAAGAGAGCCGCCAGCCGGCAGCGAATACCCCATCGATGCCTGCATAACGGAGCAGGCCGGTCACGGCCGCCATACGGACTTCGAGGTTTTCGTCTTCCAGATAGGGGCCACCGGCTCGATCGCGTCGGATTCGGCGATGGCACAAGCGGCGCGCACCGCCGCACTGCAAACCTCGGGAGAAGCCTCGGTTTGCAGGCAGCGCCAGACTGCTGCCAGCGCGCCGGGGGCGGCGAGGTGCTCGATGCGGGTCAGCGCATACTGGCGCACGCCAGCGTGTGGGTGCTCCAGCGCATCGATCAGGCACGCTTCCAGCGAGGAGTGCTCGCTCTCCTCCAGCGTCTTCAGGCAATAGACAGTCACGTCAGGGTGGGGATCCTTCAGACGCCGCTTCAGTACTTTTATGCTGGCCTCCTCCTCCAGCGACAGCGATGTACCGGCGAAGCTCTTCCGACCGAGCGCGCTCATCAACTGGGTGGTATAGTCGCGACGCAGCAGGATGCCGAGCGGAATCCATAGCGCCAGCAGGCCCATGGTGAAATACAGAACGTGGATGGTCTTGACGGCCAGCACCGCGCTGAACAGGATGAGGAACACTCCGGCGATGCCCAGTCCAATCGGTTCCAGGATCGATTCACGCACGGCCTGCACGCGCAGCCGGTTTTGCGGCCGCAGCGGTTGGTAGAGGATCCGGAAAGCGGGCGTTTGGATGCTTTCCGTGAAAACCACTTCCAATAGCTTCGTGCTGACCGTCAGCCAAAGCAAGACCGCGGCTGCCTGAAGATGGCCCGCCACGATGGAGAAACCAACGGCGGCGGTGAGAACGACGGGAAGAAGCAGCAGGCCGACGCCCAGCCCATACCGCGTAAGCAACCGCCCCGACAAGGCCACGCTGCTGAGGAACTGGGCAAAGGCGGTCACCGCAAAGAAGACGCCGAAGAAACTGGCCAGGCGGTTGGCGTCCTTGAACGCGCCTTCCGACTGGTCGTAAAACGCGTAATCGATGAAATAGGAGGCCACTATGGCCGCCGCGGAAATGCCGAAAAACAGCAGCAGGTAACGGTCTCGGAACAGGGCCGAAAGAGGCCGCGCGTCCTGCACTCCTTCTGTTTCGCCCTCCTCCTGCTGCCCGCCGGAAAAGCGCGCCGGAAAGAGGCGAATGGTGTAGAGCAGAACTCCCAGCCCAGCCACCAGACTGGCCGCGGCCGCCAGCAGCAGATTGAGCGTGCCGACCCAGCGGACGATAACGGGAATCGAGGCGCCGCATAGTATTCGTGCCAGAATGTCGCCGGAGGTGATGAGGCCGAACAGTCGTTTGCCCTGCCTCACATTGAACAGCAGCCCCGCCACCGCCCAGAATTCCATGGTGACCAGCGTCCACTGCACGTCCCGCCAGATCATCACCAACGTCACCAGCCAGCGCGCTTTGGAAATCCAGAGCCCGAGGTAAACCAGGCCCGTGGCGCCGCTCAGCGTGATCAACAGCAGAGGCAGGAGCTTTCTGGCGGAGAGGCGGCTTTCGAGTTTCGTGCAGCCGAACCGATTATGGAAGCAACGATCGCAGTACCCACGAAGACATACGGGAGCCAATGGACGCCGCAAGTCTTCAGGAACAGGGTATCGACGGGGGTCTCGAAGAAAACGACCGAGGAGCCTTTGAAAAATGCATGCAGCAGCAGCAGCGCCAGCGGCAGGCCGTCGCCGGGACGGATGCCGAGCAGGTTTGCAGTCGCTGTTCTGGCCTTGCTCATGGGGCGGCGCACCACGCCACGTTGATCCCGGAGCCCCTGACAAACAGAGGGGCCCCATAGTAAACCGATTCGGCCGATAATCAACAGGGTATTGAATTGTGTCGAATGGGATTCCAGTCAAACGAGGATCATGGTGGCACTTTCCCGGCGCGATCCTCCACAGGGCCGGATGGCGCGTCCGCTCGTCAGTGGAGAGGGAGGGAAGCGATGCGTATCAGTGGTTGCTGCTGATTTCCACACCCGGCTCTGGAAGAACCCCGATTTCACGGCCGAGACCGTGTTCCGGCGAGCAGCCGCCGCAGCGATGCCGTGCCGCTGGTCCTCCGCTTACTGGTTCCGCCCGCCACGCGGCGTCGGAGGCCGGCCGGCTGGGCCTGGAAATGGCTATCTTCAGCTCCGCCGGCTGGAGCGAGACCGGCGGGCCGTGGGTGCAGTTCGAGCTCGTGCAGCCGTTCAAGGCGCGCGCCATCACCCTCAGCAGCCATGGCGCCATACCGTTCGGCCGCCGGAGTGAACTGGCAAGGGCCGGCCGGCGGGACGCCAGCGGTACAACATCTTTCAGGGCAGCAGCGATGCGCCCACAACCGCCCCGTGGCTGCTCCGTCCCCACAAAAGACTGCGGCACCGGGTGTCCCCGGCGCCGCGTGACAAGGTCCGGTCGAAGTCGCGCTTAGACCGCTAGCCCGAATGCGGGCTAGCCCCACTTCGGGCTAGAAGATGTACTTCAGTGTCAACTGCAAGCGGCGCGGATAACCCGCCTGATTCGAGGCGGTGATCCGGCCGAAGGTCGCCGACGTAGGACCGAGTTGCGGGGCCGGGAACCCGGGATGGTTAAAGGCGTTCAGGGCCTCGACCCGGAATTGAATCCTCTGTCCTTCCGTCACGCGGGTGTTCTTGATCAGCGCCAGGTCCATGTTGTTCCCGTTGCGGCCGCGAATCTGGGAGAAGCGCAGCGGCCAGGTTCGCACGTTGTTCACCAACTGGGCCGCGGAAGCCGTCTCGAAGCCGGCCTTGTTGAACCAGTGGTCGACGGTGCGCTGGTCGGCGGGCAACACGATGTTTTTGGGGTCGCCGTAGTAAAGCACGTTGCCCCAGGCCAGCGGTAAGCCCACCTGGTAGCCCCAGGCTCCCGAAATCTGCCACCCGCCCACCAGCCGCGAGACCGCCGGGTTGGGGGTGTTCAGCAAGGGCTTGCCTTTGCCAAACGGAAACTCCATGACCCCGGTCAACGACAGGCGGTGCGGCGTGTCCTGATCGGAGATCACGCGTAGCGGCTGCGGATCTGCCGGGTTCAGCAGCTCGTCGGCCTGCATGAACTTCGAGAAGGTGTAGTTGGCGGCCAGGGAGTAGCCCTTGGAGAACCTCTTCTGCACCAGCACCACCAGGCCATGGTACCAGGAGTAGCCCGTGTTTGTGCTCGTGCTCACCGAGCCAAACTCGGGATAGGCCAGCAGCAGGGTAGACCGCGCGATAGTGGTGTTGGTGAAAGTGGCCTGCGTATTCCCCGCCGGCCCCAGGCCGTAGAACGGGTTGGTAACAGTGCCGGTCAGGTAGTTGTTGGTGGTGTTGTCGCGCGTGGGGCTCTTGCTCAAGTACTGATTCGACAGCGCGTTCAGGTTGACGACAGGGGGGTTGCCCGCGACAGGGATCTCGAGGTGAATGGTCTTGTTGCCGGTGTAGTCGGCGGCCACCAGGATGCCGCCTTTGAACACGTGCTGAAGGCCCAGGTCCCAACGAGACACACGCGGAACCTTGGGGTATTGATTGAAGAACGAGATGTTCTGTCCCAGGAACGTCTGCTTGCCTGCCGCCGCTCCCACCGGGGTTTGAATGCCGTTGGGAAATGGGTTGGAGAGGGTGGCGATGAAGTCGATGTTGTTGATGGTGGGGACCATGTTGGTGTTCTGGCTGAAGCCGCTCTGGATGACGTCGCTGCGGCGCGCCCCCAGGAAGCCGTAGAAAATCCCAAACCCCGCGCGCAGCACCGTGTTTCTCTGCATCTGGTAGGCCAAGCCGACGCGCGGCATGAAGTTCTTTTTGGGGGTATTGTACAGGCCGCTGGGATTGCCACCCACACCGGCGAACGTCAGCCCGCCTGTGGCTTTGAACTGGCCGGCAGGAAGTTCCGCCAGCGGCGCCTTGGCGTATACCGCCTGCGCCGCCGCCGAGAAGGGCTGCACGTAGGTGGTATCGAAGCTCAGGACACTTCTGTTATAGCGCTCGTGGAGCGGCTGCTCGAACTCGTAGCGCAACCCGAAATTCACGGTCAGCTTCTTTGAGACCTTCCAGTCGTCCTGCACGAAGAATCCCCAGGAATTCGACTGCTCGGCGTAGTCCGCCGGCCGAGCAACTAAGCTCGATGCGGAAGGCAGGCCCAGCAGAAACGCCGCCACCGATTGGCCGATGCTGCCGGGAGCGGTCGCCGAGTTGTCCAGCGGGCCGCGCGTCCAGGTGGCGTCGAAGTTGAATTGGCCGGTCTGGTTGGCGCTGAAGAAGTGGTCGGTCTCCTGGTAGGCGCGGAATTCAAAGCCCGCGCGGATGGAATGGGCGCCTTGCGCCTTCGACAGAGTGACGGCCACGGTGTGATTCATGACCGGCCGGTTCTCACCCGTGGACGGGGCAGTCTGAATGTAACCGGTCATGGTGATGACCGGGAAGCGCATGATGTCCTTGGGGATCAGGCTGGCATACGATGCCGGGAAACCCAGCTTCGTGATGTCGAACCCTCGCGAGGCCTGATTGTTGTCCTGGACGCGGATGAACCGGCTGTAACTGTAACGGGTGTTCAACACCGTGGTCGGGGAGATGGTGTACACATCATCGAACACGGCGGCGCGGGCCAGGAACTGGAAGAAGATCCCGGTGGAGAGATTGCGGAAGTAGTTGTTGTAGGTGCTGTCCCGCCGGTAGAGGCTGGCGCGGACGAAGATCCGCTGCTTGTCGCTCACGTTGTGGTCCACGCGCCAGCTATGGTTATAGTACTTGGCGTTCTCCGTGACACTGGCGTCCACCATGTTGTTGGTTCCGTCCGCGGCGGCAGTGGCGGGGCTGGACGGCTCCGGGAAGTAAGTCAGTATGTTCTTGGCCACCGGATTGATCAGCGCGGGCGGAATGATGTTGTTCGGGAAGGGCTGCGCCGTGTAACGCCCGCTGACCGGTCCAGTGCGCGTAAAGGGGTTGTAGATCTGGTAGCTGGAGCTCACCTTCAGCAGCGCCGAGAAGTCGCCGGTCTTCTCCGCCGTGGTCGGGACGGTGTTGGTGGTGTCGTCGTGCCGTGGCCGGGCGTCGTGAATCCCCTCGTAGCCCCAGAAGAAGAAGGTCTTGTTCTTGCCGTTGTAAAGCTTGGGGAAGTAGATGGGACCGCCAAAAGATCCGCCCCAGCGGTCGAAGCTGAATGCCGCCCTGGGCTTACTCTGGGAGTTGTTAAAGAAATCGTTGGCCCAAAAATCCGGCCGTTGGAACGAGTAATACCCAGTGCCGTGGAAGCTGTTGCCGCCCGACTTCAGGCTGATGTTGGTCACGCCGCCCATGGTCTGCCCGAACTGGGCATCGAAGGTGGCGGTCTGCACCTTGAATTCCTGCACGGTGTCGGTAGGGGGAACGTACGCGGCAATCACCTGATTGGCGTTGGCGGTGGCCGAGGTGGGTGCCCCATCCAGCGTCACGTCGCTCACGTTGCCGCGTGATCCGGCCATGGCGTAACCGACAATATGGGTTGGCTCGAACGGCCGGTCCAACCGCGAGTCGCCGGTGAAGGTGACCCCGCCGGCGGCTGCGATCAACAGGAAGGGGTTGCCGTAAGAGAGCGGCAGATCGGCGACCCGTCTGGAATCCACCACCGTGCCCAGCGAAGCCGAAGAGGTAGTGAGCAGCGGCGTCTCTCCGGTGACGGTGACGCTTTCCGCCGCCGCGCCGACCTCCAGCGTGACGTTGATTTCGAGCCGGTCGCTGACCTGGACCTGCACATCGTCGCGCAGGGCCTTCTTGAAGCCCGGCGCTTGGACCGCAATCTGGTACAGGCCGGGAATCAGGTATGACGCCTGGTAAAAGCCCACGTCATTGGTCACCAACGAGAGCTTCGTTCCCATGGCCTTGTTGGTGACTTCCACGGCAGCGCCGGGAATCACCCCGCCGGTGGCGTCGGTGATCCTGCCCACAACGCTGCCGCGGGCTTCCTGCGCCCAGCCGGGCGTTACCGTGAGCAAAGTTCCGAGAAGGGCCAGTACGAGCACGACCCAGTATGGCGCCTTGCGCGCCTCGTTTGGATACAACATGACCGCTTCCTCCTGTTTTGATTGCAGTCCTGCAATCGATTTGAAATTCTCGGCCTGAGGACCGTTCTTGGCCGACACGACACCTCTCAGCGGGCACACGCCCGACTTTCGCTCGCCTGAACAGGGGCCACTTTACGCGCGCCATTTCCCGTCGCAAGTGTATTGGGGTTATGTTACGGTACCCGTTACGGTATACGGCCCTTAGAATCAGTTGGATAGCTGCCGACGTCCGGCAGGGTGTCAACACCCGATAGTTGACAGCCGGCGGCTTCTGATACAATCGGCCCAGGTTGGGAGATCGCATGGCGTTGCCAGCCCCTCGCCAGAAACGTCAGGAGCCGGGTGCCAACCCGGCACCGGGTGGGGAATCGGTCGGCCAGGCCGTGTCCCCCGCGGCGTCCTCGACCGAGGTTGAGGCGCAACTGAAGAAGATTCTGGCCAGCAAGGGCTTTGTCCATTCCGAGCGCCTGAGCCGCTTTCTGCAATTCACGGTCGACCAGGCCCTCAATGGCGAGGCGGGCAAGCTCAAGGAGTACCTGATCGGCGTCGAGGTGTTCGACCGGGACGGCTCCTACGACCCGCGCACCGACCCTATTGTTCGCGTGGAGGCTGGCCGCTTGCGCGCCCGGTTGAGCGAGTATTACGCCACCGAGGGCCGCGACGACCCCATCGTGATCGACTTCCAGAAAGGCGGCTACATCCCCGTTATCCAGAGGAGGCAGCCGGGTTTGTCGCTGGCGGCGAGGGTCCGCGGCTCGCTGCGGTTGATGCGGGACTGGAAAGTGGCGCTGATCGTGGCCCTGGTGGCGCTGGCGGCCATCGCCTCGTACCAGGCCATCGTCGTTTCCCGGCGGGCCGCCGTGCTGCGCAAGGAACTGGATGTGGCCAACCGCTTGGCGCCGGGGCCCGAGTTCGCCCCGGTCTGGGGACCCTTTTTCTCCCCCGGGATCGAGACTTACGTCGTTTTCGGCAGCCCCATGTTCTTCGCCAACGCCAGGGACGGCGTCGTCCTTCGCAACGGGCTGGTCAATGACCCCGTGAATTTCCTGGGCGATCCCAATTTCCGAATCATGCAGGAGCGCTTCGGGGCCGACATCGGGCCGCGCTATGACTATGCCGAGATGGGCGACGCCATCGCCCTGCACAAGCTCACCGCCT
>Ga0315280_10001429_pt1 | contig 41149 bp, 38 predicted proteins | sample YL17G06_40_MG_FD_203697 | JGI IMG/M metagenome (GOLD analysis project Ga0315280, IMG submission 203697) | Sediment microbial communities from Yellowstone Lake, YNP, Wyoming, USA - YL17G06_40 | ecosystem: Environmental > Aquatic > Freshwater > Lake > Sediment | place: USA: Wyoming | collected...
TGCTCAGGTCGGGAATTTTATCAGCGGGCGCGTCTGTCGTCTCATCCTTGCCCGGCGCGCTGGTCATCACAGCCTTGCCGGATGCCAGATTCACCGCGCCTTTGAAGTTTGTCTCCTCGCCAATCGCCAGCGCCAGCGGTGCGGCATGAATGCCAAAGGTCTGCTTGAGCGAATCCTCACGGTCCAGGCGGTTTACAATAAAGCCCACCGGTTTGCCGGCAGCCTGTGCCTGTTCAAACGCGCGCATAGTGCCCACCTGCACCCCGGAAACCCCGTCCACTACTATCAGGACGGCATCGGCGGCGGCAATGCCACCCAGCTGTTCGCCGTAAAAATCGGCAAAGCCCGGACAATCCAACAGCGTTATATTGGCGCCTTCCCACTCAAAGGGAAGAACATGCGTATTGATAGTGAACTTGCGCTTGACCTCTTCGGGATCAAAATCGCCCATGGTGTTGCCATCCTCTATGCGCCCCAGGCGGTCGGTTGCCTTGGCGGTGAAAAGGAGCGCCTCAGCGATGGAGGTCTTGCCCGCCGATCCGTGTCCGGCAAGTGCCACATTTCGTATCTTCGTCATCTCTGTCATCCCAGCCTGCCTTTGTGGAAAAAATGATAAAGAGTAGAATACTACCATATTCCATCGCACTATGCTAGTATGTTTTTATTATCCAACTCCAATGATTGATTCAACCATCCTCCATATTGACTCCGGGTTATGACACTCTGATGCAGGTAGAATTCAAACCAAAGCAAAAGGTCTCCCTATTTGACCGTCTTATATTTTGGTATGGCTTTATTGCTTTTGTAACAGTGCTGGTGCGGGTTTTGGGCAATTCCAATCTCCTGAGCCTGCCCTTCATCTCTGATGACCTGCGCTATTTTTATCTGGCAAAAACAACGCCCGACTGGTATATCTTCACTGCATGCATTCAGTATTACTTCCGACCGATAGTGCATGTGTTTTACTGGTTAATCCTGCATTCAGTGGGCACCGATTTCGTGGGCGTCCATCTGGCGTTCATTGTGCTGCATGCCGGACTGGCGATGATGCTCGCAGTATTCTTCCGCCGCCTGACCGGTGCATCGCTGGCATTGGTGGCTCCCACGGTAATCCTGTGGGGCGTATTCGGCGGTTACGATGAGGTTTACTATTTTACCAGCAGCTTCGCCACCGAGTTGATGGGCGCCTGGTTCACCATACTCACGCTTTGGCTCTTCCTGCGCCACCTGGATGGCGAGGGACCGTTTTGGATAGTGCCAATCAGCCTAATCCTGGCATATAGCTCCAAGGAATCCAGCATCGTGATCCTGCCACTGATGGGGTTGCTGTGCCTGTGGAGGGGCAGGCTACCACAGCGCTGGCTTGTCAAGCTGATTATTCTGCTCATACCAACGATTGGCTATATAGCGCTGGAATACTTCCTGCAGGTAGTGGTGGGCGGCACTTTTCGCAAGAGCAACCTTAAGATTTACTATGTTGATTGGCACATCCTGCGCAACCTGGGGCAAACGCTCGCCATGGTTGGTGGTGGCGCCCTGTGGTTGACCATGCCCTGGGTGTGGCAGACGATCGTGTGTGTTCCCATCTATGCGCTGGCTTTGTGGCTGGGGCGCAGGCAGGGAATCATCACCCTTGCAATGTTGCTTGTCATGATCCTGCCTTTTGCCATCAAAACCGTGGTGTTGATAGAGAATATGACGCGCCATATCTACATGCCGGCAATGTTTTTTAGCCTGCTTATACTCATGGCGGGGCAAAAAGCCGCTGAAAAATGGGAAAAGCGGCTGATCGTGCAAGGTGTGTTGTGGCTGCTTGTCGGACTTAATTGCGTCTCAGGAATAGTATGGATAAATGCGCGCTACCAGCATTATCAGCCCGAGATAAGGTTGATAACAGGCTTTCTGCATGCGGTGAATCCTGAACTGGACCGGGAACAACACCTGATTCCACTCCGGGGATATGATCTGATAGATCCCGGTTTACTGCCCATCATGAATGCAGTTTATTTTAATGATCAACTGAAGGATTTAAGTGGATTGCTTCCCGAAGCAGCCGCTGTCGAGGCAACGGCGATGGGTTATGACCCGCCGCGAGCGCTAGGTTGGGAACATACAGAAGGCAGCGCAGCCGGCGGGCATAATGTCTGGCGCACCCTACCCGATGGCAACCTCTACAATGGCAAATAGGTGGCTGGATAAAGTGAAGGGCGGATCGTTTGATCTGCCCTATTATTTTAGTGTTTGCCGGCTTTGATGGGTGGAGGTGGCTTGGGTGCCGGACTTTTGGGTCCCGTTGGCACAGGTATCTTGCCGGCGGGAACTGTGGGTGCAGGCGTAGTCATTGCCGCAGGCGCCGGGGCTACCGGAGCTTTGGGAGTTGTAGCAACCGGTGCAGGCGCGGTGCCCGGTTTGGGCGGCAGTGGGACGCCGAATTCCTGCAATGCCGTCTCAAAGTCCTTCTGCGCATCCTTGATGGAATCATAGTTCAGGTACCAGTTATCACCCTTTTTGATCATGGTGAAAGTCTGGGCGGCTTTGGTGGTAACGGTGCATTTATCGCCGGAAATGACCTTGCTGTCTATCTTGGAGCCAGCCAGCACCGATTCGTCAATCTCGCCGAACTCAGCCCGCAACAGGTCGGTTGCTTTCGCGATCTGAATATCGCCCAACTCCTGGCGGAAGATGTCATCCATTTGCTTTTTTTCATCGGGTGGCAGATTGGAAAACAGCGTGGTTATCAATGTATAGACATACTCAAAATCCGCCTTTGATTCATCGCTTAAAAGGTTCCACGCCGCGTCGTAGTTCTTGTTCTTCATATTCTCCACGAAGAGGTTCCAGGCGCCATCGGGGGTTTTGGGATCTTTAATCTCACCAAAAAGTCCACATTCCACTACAGTCAGGATAATCAATCCCGCCGTTAAGATAAAACAGACACTTTTCATACGATCTCCTATTCCGGTTGGTTAAAGATGATATCAAAAGCTATCCATGTCCCTACTGGTTTGTTGTCTTTTTTAGCTGGAATCCATTCAATGTTTCCAAGAGTCTGTTTGGCATTGTCTATGAACTCTTGGGGTATAGTGCCAACTGAGCAATCTACGAAGTTTTTAATAGTGCCATCCGAACCTATATACACAAACATGGATACTTTGACAGGACTGGTATTATAGTGCGGATCATCGCGGTATTTTTCCGGGAATGTCGGTTTTATGGATTCAATGTTGATTGGCTGTGCTTTTTCATCCACCATTACGAACTCTATATTATTCAAGTCAGCATCACGGACGCCTGATGGTTGCTTCGCTTTTGCTATAAAAAGCCCGCATCCCGTGACAGTCAAAATGAGTGCTTCCTTTACCAGGATTGACCATAACCCCTTCATTCCCTCTCCTTTCCAATCGGATACATATTATTTTAAATCAAAAAGGCGTTAGATAACATCGCTAATTGAGCATTCTCTAATAATTTTTTATGGATTGATGGTCATTTCCAGTTGTTCTTTAGTGTCCACTAGTTCATTATAAAAAGATAAAAAGCGATCTGAAAGGTCTAACTTCCAGCCGTCTTTCTGGCTCACGATTAAAAATTCCTTCCTACTGGCAGTAGTCAGGCGGTAGGCGGTTGGGGAGAGCGGGCTTAATTCTAGACACCTTAACCGTTCTAATTCCTCAGGGGAGAGTGGCGGGAAAAAGCGTTCCATCAATATGGCAAAGAGGCTTTGGGGATCTTTGGCGGAAAACATGTGCTGGAGAGTAGAAATTTCTTCGGGGGGGAATTTATACGGGCTGGCATCAACCATGGCTTTAATCTCGCCCACTATATCCAGGCAGCATCCAAGGTATGCCTGGCTAACTTCATCCAGCAGGGGATAAAGCGTGGGGAAATCCCGATTGGCGAGGTGGTCAACAAACTGCTGATAGACATCCAGGGCGGGACCGGTCTCGGGATAGGGATCTACTGCCGGTGCCGGGGTACAAAAAACGCCCCAAAGCAATGCAACCACCGGGGCTATGTGGAGATGGACGGATTCGAACCGACGACCTATTGCGTGCAAGGCAATTGCTCTCCCAACTGAGCTACATCCCCGCTATCTTAATGCCTGAGTGAGGGCAGATAAATCAGGACGAAATAGAGAAATATCAATATCATGATCACGCTGGCAGCTATGCTGATGAGCCGGTTTGTCGCCATCGTGGAATTGATCTTCTTCACCATGTCGGTCAAATCGTCGTCCATCTCTTTGAACTTTTCTTCCAGCACCTTCAGGCGCTCGTCCAAATCCTTATATTCGTCCTTTTCCATCGTGCCTCCCATCAGGCTATTGTAGCATGCCTGCGCTGCAGATTCCAATAGTATCCTCTCATTGCCCTTTGGCGGAAGCGCCACAAATCGTTCCACAGATCCTTTATCGCTCCAAAGCGCACCAGACCTCTCAACAGTCCCCGATGTGATGACTGGAAGCTGACCATGCCGGCACGGCGTGCATAGTGTGGCACCCCCACCTGCCGGACCCGCATCCCGAATATACGCGCCTTGCATAGCGTTTCGGCATCGGAAAAGCCCGTCTCCGATTCTATCTGGAACCTGTCAAATACCCCCCTCCGGTAAAGCTTGAACGATGCATCCACATCGCGGAAAGGTAGCCCGAACATGATCTTGAGCAGCGTGTTGTAACAGAAGGCATAGAACAAGCGAAAAGGCGGGTCGTGGCGGTTGAGGCGGTATGCGCTTACGATATCCGCGTTGGTGATGAGCGGGATCAGCCTGCCCAGGTCACGGATGCGGAATTGCCCGTCTATATCGGTATAGAATATATATTGATAGCGGGATGCTACGATGCCACTCTTGCAGGCGGCACCAAACCCCCGGTTGTGATCGTGCTGCACCAGACGGATACGCTCATCACGCTGCGTCCATTCCCGTGTGATTTCGGGGGTGCGGTCGGTGCTGCCATCGTCCACCACGATGATTTCAAAGCGCTCTGCAAACGCCGGCAACGCCTGCAGGCACTCCTCTATGGATGCACTGACATTCAACTCTTCATTATATGCCGGCATGAAGAGGGAAAGTTCGCTCAGGCGGGATGTCAATGCCTATCCTCAGTCAATCGGCTTGCCAGTGGTGAAGAAGTTGAGCATGGGGGCGAAATCTATCACTATCTCCAGCGCCCAGGCGGCAAAGAGCAGAATCCACCAACTCCATACCGCGACTCGTGACCAGCCACGGAAGTGCCAGGGCAGCGATTTGGGCAGGGCGAACAGCGCGCGCACCGAAAAGATCAGCAAAAAAGGCGTAAGTGGATAGCGTTGCCGGCTAAAGCCATAGGCAACCACGGCGATCAGGGTCATGTAAAGGATGAAGATGAGCGCCGGATATTCGCTCTGTTGGTTGCGCGCGGGCAACAGCATGCCCGGGACGGCAAGCAATAGCATTATCGCCGATGGTATCACCACGATGGGGGAGATGAGCACGATGAACCAGGTTGGCTGCAGACCGAAATAGTTGTAGCGCATATGCTGGGGGACATCCCGTTCCAGCCCCATGAAATTGGCGAGGTGGCGCACCATGGCAAAGGCATAGAGGTGCGGATGCTGCACGATCCATTTGAGGGCGGTGCGCACAAACGCCGAGTTCCTGCCTGCCTCGGTGTCGGCTGTGGCGTAGACCTGCCGTTCCTCCTCCTCATCCGAGTAGTTGGTGATCATGTCGTTCAGCGTCCCATGATTGTAGAGGTAGAAATCAAGCCCGCTCTTGGATTCCACCGGCATGAAAACGCCGTGGATATTGTAGTTGCGAATCGTCCAGGGCGAGACCACCGCCGCAGTCAGCACTAACGAAAGCACGATACCTTTCCAGGGCAGCATTTTGCGCCAGATGACGAGACTCGTCAGTAATAGGAATATGGGGAAATATAAGAGCACCGGGCGCACCAGCGCCGCCATTCCCCACAAAAGCCCTGCCAGTGTCCAACGCCAGATTTTTTTTGGCTCGGTGCAGATGATCAGAAAGCCCAGCGTGCACAGGAAGGTGAATAGTGTCTCGGTGAGTAAAAAGTCGGGCATAAAGATGTTGACCGGTAGAAGGAGGAACAAAAACCCGCTGGTGACGGCACCCTTCTCATCCAGCCACTGCCGGGCAAGCGAATAGGTCATGTTCACGGTCAATGCGCCCAATATCGCCTGCAACATCCGCAGCATGGCAAGGTTTTCGGTGCCAAACAGCCACATCCCACCCATATAGAAGAAGGCAAGCCCCGGGGGCAGGAACGACCGGTAGCCCGTCATCCCGGTGAATTCCCGTCCCGCTAATAAATCGCGGGCAGCATTGATGTAGCCGTTCATTTCGCTGATCAGGCGCACATCCTGGTGCCACCACACCACCAGCAACCGTAAAATGAGCGCTGCGGCAAACAGGAATCCGTGCCACGCCAGTGGATGGTTCCTGCTCCACACTGTGATTCGTTCCAACACTGAAAAATCACCCCCAAGGAGTCGGGGGTGATGATAGACGATTTGACCGCTAAAATCAAGCCTTGCGGCTGGCTAGAGGCAGTCCTTGATGGGAATCCACTGGTTGTTATCGGCATAAACGAGGTCATCGCGCGAGATTTCACCGGTGGCAATCTTGGTGTCAAAGGTCGCCCGATCAAAGGGTCCCATGGTGGCGCCGGCTTTGCTCACATAGATGTTGGCAGCGGGTATATGCGGTTTGCCACCGGGTGGGGGTGGCGCTGGCTGCGTGGTCTGTCCTGCCGACGCAGTTACGGTCGCACCTGACCCGCCGAAGAGGTTATTAAGCGTAAGCTGGGGGTTCGACATGGTCAGAATTGCTCCACCCACGATGGCGCCATACCAGAAGATGCCGATGAATGCCCCTACGAACCCAAAACCACTATATCCAATGTAGAAAAACGGGCTAGGTATAATGGTTTCAACTATTGCTCGCAACAAGCCCAATGCAAATAGCAAAGCAGCAAGTACTATTTGCAGAGAAGCGAAGCTTCTTCTTCGGACTCGACGCACTTCAAAAGTTGAATAAAAAATGAAAGCCACTATCAGCAGTGAGACCAAGGCAAAGATTAAATTAATAATTCCACCAATCCAGCCGAGGAGACCAAAGAGCCAGAATAATCCGAACAATCCGAACAGCAGGTTCAGTCCGCTCACCAGCATCACGATGGATTGCCCGACTGAAAGGCGTTCCCACCAAGTTCCTCCGTCGGTTTCGGGAACTTTGGGCTTGATCCCTTTAAATAGTCCTCCCGTTAACTTCTCTGCCTGTGCAGCTGCCCTGTCGGCAGCATCATCTGCATTAGCCATGGTTTCTCCTTTATAAGTTACGATGAGTTAGGAATCCTATTTGATAGTGAAAATAGTAATTCCGCTTTTCAAAAAACACAAGAAATCCATTGATTAGTAACAAATCCAAGCATGGAAATGTTCGTTTATCGGTTTGAGAGTTTAATATTTGGGCAGACTGGGGAAAAATAAGTTGACCAGCGCTCCCATGGAACCGAAGAAAAGCGAGAAAACCGAGATGTGGTATCCCTTGCCATCCAAATAGACCATCTCTGCATTGGTGGCAGGAGGTATGGTGTTTAACAACAGCAACAGGAAGAAATCCATGATAAGGAAGAGCAGAAGCAATATGGTTGATATCGTTACCCTGACTCTTCGCCAGGGAAGAAATGTAAGAACCAAAACTATGATGCTGAACAGTAAAAAGCATGTGAGGAAGAGTCTGGTAAGGTCTATGGCAGATTTTGTGGATGTATCAACAAACTCTGGATTGCTGATAACTGCGGAAAGGCTGCCGGAAATGATCTCGTAACCTGTATGCAATGCGTTACCATATAATGCCCAGGTTAATGCCATGCTAACCAGCCCGCCCAAGGCAGCAACAATCATTATCAGACGACCAAGTAAGGTGGAGCGTTGTGTAGCATGGCTTACTTGCGATGCGGGAAGCGGACTGTGCCCGCATGTGATGCACCTGCCGGTCTTCTTATCTATCAAGCCACCGCATTTAGAGCAGGTCAAATTATCCACCGTTCACCATCATCAGTGTATTATACATCTTAAGCAACGACCTTAACTTTCGATCGTGCCGTGCCGGGTGGGGGGATAGACGGACGCTTCACATTATGATATCTGCGCCAAAGTCGGAAAACTGATGTAAGCGCACTAACAACCTCATTCAGGTTCAGATTGGATTCACCGCGCACACGGTTCACAAAGCGTGTGGGAATCTCACCAATGGCAAGACCCCTGCGATGGATCTGGATGGCGATCTCGCTCAGTACTATATACCCTTTGGCGTCAATCGCAGCAAAATCAATAAAATCAAAGGTGCGTCGTCTGTAACATCGGTATCCATTGGTATAGTCCGTGATGGGGATTTGCAAAAAGAATTGTGTGATGGTATTGGCAAAATGGGAAAAAATCCTTCGTAAAGGGCTCCAATTAATGGCTTTCCCCCCTTTGGTATAGCGCGAACCTAACACCATATCGTAGTTTTTAATCTTTTCCAGAAATAAAGGGATTTCTTTGGGGTCATGTGAAAAATCAGCATCCATTTCAAAGATAAGTTCTGCTCCTTCATTTAATGCCATTCTAAATCCTTCCAGACAAGCTGCACCTCGCCCACCTTTTCCCTCGCGGTGGATGCATTTGACCTGCAGATTCTGTTTGCCTAACGCATCCACCACATTTCCTGTCCCATCGGGCGAATTGTCATCCACCACTATAATGGTTATGTCCCTGGAGATCTCTAATAGCGCAGCCATCAAAGCTGCTATATTGTCAACCTCGTTGTAAGTCGGGATGACGACATAAATGGATTGTGATCGTTCAGCCACTCAGCTCTATTCTCTCCTCTTCATCAGTAATGGATTCCATCTCCCGGGAGGAAATCCTCTTCATATAAGTGAACCAGCGGGGATACTCTTTCTGGTTATTTGCGCAGTTTGGCAGGTTCAAAGCCTTTTTACACCATACGCGGGCTTGTTTGCGGTCACCTGTCTTTATTAAACAGTTTATCACATAGACAAAACCCAGGAAATCATTGGGATAATCTTCCAGGTAGTTGAAGAATTCCGAGATGGCGGCTTCATGCTGTCCGATTTCCACAAGCCGCTTTCCGGCTGTAAATCGTGAATCGCTGTGATCTTCTGCAGAGTGGGAATCGTCAAGTTCCTGCACGGCGTGGTCGCGAATCTGCAACGATGCAGACTGTGCCAATGTATCAGCTGCCAGCCCCATCTCCTGTAAATGCTTTGCGATGATGGGATGCTCGGTAACCAGCTTGATGGCAAATGCCTTGCCGCGGACTGTATTGGGATCTTCCACTTCCACTAGCTTGATCACACCTTCATCCTGCGCCTGGTTAAGCAGTTGCCTATAATCGGTGTGAAGATCATTGCGGCTGAGGATGTCCATCAGGTATTTGTAGCCTACATAAGGCAGTTTGCGACTGAGGGAAATAAATGTTTCCACGATGTTAATGATATCTTCCTTGTGGAATCGTTTGACAAGGTCATCAAGAGTGATGTAGGAATCGGCACATTGTTTAAGGTTCGGCGGAATGTTCCCATTAAAGCCCAGAATTTTAACCACCAGCCCTTTCTTATGCAATCTATTTACCAGTTCTTCAAATTTGCCGTCACCCACAGCCAGATAGTAATGCGTCATTTGATGGCTGGCTAGCGATTCCATGACATCACAGCAAATTGTCAGCTCAGTGCTGTTGGCAACTGTATTGGACTTCCCATTCGCCATTAATTCATTGTTGCAGTTCAATCCGCAAGTCGTATCAATGGTTTCATATGCATTTTCTTCAAAGGCTTGTTTCGCTTCGGTAAAATCATTCCAGAGCGCATAAGCCTTTTTAAGCACTAATTCCTCTGCACAGCCAGCTACAATACCATTGATCGTGTCTACAATTTGCCTTGGATCGGGGTTGACTTGATATGTCCTTTCCAGTGTCTTATGGATGTATTCATAGTCAATATACAACCCCATATAGTAATTTGCACACATATTTCCCCCTATGATTATTTATAAGTTGCAGCGGTATATTAAAGCTTTAAATCAAATTAGAGTAATTTGAAAAAATCGTCGAAGGCGTTAATCACCCAGTCCATATCATCCTTGCTAAGGTTTTGATGAACTCCAATGTAAAATCCACTCGCACCTACGAATTCTGCATTTGGGAAATCGCCGGGCTTGAATCCTAAATAGCGATAAGCCGGTTGCTGCGTGGGGATGGAACCGAACATGGGTCTGGTTTCTATGCCATGATCTTCCAGGAATCGGGTGATTTGCTTGCGTGAAAAGGACGCTCCCTTCCTGATGACTATTGGATAAACCAGCGGGCTTATCAGTTCATCTTCATTTCTATCGTCAAATAGAACCAGATGCTCTGTAAAGGGTTTAAGCCCAAAGGTGAGTTCCTTCATATTATGCCGTCTTTTGGCGATGATAAGATCCAGCCGCTCAATTTGGTCAAGCCCAAGAGCTGCCTCCAGGTCGTTCATCTTCGCTGAATAGCCGATGCGCTCAAAGCGGAAACGACCGTCAGACATGGCATCGTCTTCATCTTCCAGAAAGCGTTTTTCGCACAGGCTGCCGTTGCCTGTGTTCAGGCGGCATACATCGCATGAACAGGCTCTGCCATGGGCACGGACGCTGCGTAGTAGTGTATCAAGTTCGTCATCATCGGTGATGATGGCGCCACCTTCGCCCGTGGTAATGATATGTGCAACATAAAAGCTGAAGGTTCCCATCAAACCAATGGTTCCCACCAACCTGCCCTTGTATCGTGCACCATGTGCTTCTGCTGCATCCTCAATTACCGCGAGCTTATGTTCAGCCGCCAAGTCCATAATCTCATCCATGGGGGCGGGGCGTCCGAAGAGATGAACCGGCATAAGCCCGCGTGTGCGGTTTGTGATGACACGCGCCAATGTTTTTGCCGTTACATTGTAAGTATCAACATCTACATCAGCAAATACCGGAGTTAAACCAGCATGAATGATGGCGTTGGCAACCGAGATGAAAGTGAGGGCGGGCAGGATGATTTCATCGCCCAGTTTGGATCCATTTTCCAGCAAAACGGCAGCAGCTATGGTGTCGGCTGCTGTGCCGGTGTTCACCGCAACACAATGCCGAATTCCATGATAGGCGGCAAAAGCCTTTTCCAGGCGGCTGACCAATGCGCCACCACTGATTCTTCCCGAAGCCAGTGCTCCGGTGATCAGTTCCAAAGCTTTTGGGGTTGTATCTACAGTCCCGACAGTTACTTTTCTCATATTTTAATTCTTATTATTAACCATAACACGCTTGATTGATGTAATCAATAATGCAAATATCTGGCGCATTATAACAGAGAACAAGATCCTGTGAACAAAAAAAATGACCTTTAACGCATTGCCGGACGATTTCCACCGTGCTAAAATACGGCGAGGAGGCTTTATGTCTGAGGTCAGGGATTTTGTTGAAATAGACGGCTCCTATGGCGAGGGCGGCGGGCAAATCCTGCGAACAGCCTTGATGCTTTCGTGCCTGAACTCCAAACCGATGCATGTCACCAGGGTGCGTGGCAAAAGAAGGCGACCGGGGCTTCTGGCACAACATCTGGCAGTGTTGCAAGCGGTTGCGCGCATCAGCCAGGCTGAGGTAAAGGGAGCCGCAAATGGTTCCAGCGAGTTTTGGATTGTGCCAAAAAGAACTGCGGGTGGAGTATATAATTTTAATGTTTCCCAACTGTGGCGAAGCGTCGGGGCTGTCAGTTTTATTATGCAAGCGCTTTTGCCTTCGTTGCTCTTTTGTGGGCGACCTTCTCGTTTAAATATAAAGGGTGGGACACATATTCCCCTTTCACCGCCGCATGAGTTTATTGAATGGGCATTTATTCCATTTATAGCCAGTCTAGGAGTTCGCATCCGTGCCACCTTCAACCAACCGGGTTTTCTGCCATCAGGGCAGGGTGAGGTGGATTATTCCATAGAGCCACTCTCCCGCACATTAAAGCCGGTAACTTTGATTGAAAGAGGAATTCTAAACCGGATCAAATTCACTGCGTTGGTATCGGGTTTTGATAGTTCAATACTGGAAAAGATGGTGCAGGTGGGATCAGAGAGGGTGGCGGGACGCGATGTGGAGGTAGAATTGATACCGCGGCATTATCCCGGACCCGATAAGGCGAGTTTCGCCTGCTTATGCACGCACTTTTCCAATGCGGATGCTGCTTTTTGCACACTGGGCAAGCAGGAGGATGATCCGGTCGTAGTGGTATCCGAGGCTGCAGCCAAGCTCATCTCATTCCTGGGCAACCGTTGTGTGGTGGAGGAGCATCTGGCGGACCAAATCCTCATCTATCTGTTACTGGCAGAGGGCGATTCTGTAATATCAGTGCCACGCATCACCTCGCACATGCTTACCAATATCTGGGTAATGGGTCAATTCTTCCCCGGCAGAATCAAGGTCGATGGAATTCTTGATGAACAGGGCAGAATCTATGTGCAGGGGATAGGCATGCAACCGGAGCTTTTGCCTGGCAAACCAATTAGTGAGGGTAGCGAAGCGGCGGAACCCAAGCCCAGCTTTGGAAGCCGGTCTCACCGGCGAAGAAAGCGCTCATCGCGCCGTCATGCGCCACCACAAGAAAAGGGGGGAGCATGAAGTTCTGGGTCTTAACGGGCTTGCTCATTCTCGGTGGATGTGCGCACAACTATTTTGGGGTGCCCAATGTGGAGTGGGAGGCACGGAAGGCGGCGCTGGGTGAAAGCGATCTGCCCACGAATCCACCCAGTGCCGGCGAGGATTCGCCATGGGTGGCGAGTGCACAGGGTGCCTGGGCGACAGGCAACAACCCTGCGGGCATGGTAAATGGCACCAACTGGCTTGGCGGCAACCTGACCTGGGGCAACCATGCGCAAAATGTCCTTTATAACGATTTGATGGCGCAAACCACCTACAATACCTATGCCTATGGCAGCAGAGCCGGACTATGCTTCAGGTCACCTGATAAAAACTGGGCGCTGGGCACTTCCCTCAGCTTCCCCTATGACTTTACTTACAGTGCGGATGGAGCCGGCAACACGGCTGATTCCAGCGGGGCGATAGGGCAAATCAGCCTGGGGGCGGCAATGCGGCTCACGCGGCAACTGGCGCTGGGATTGGAAGCGGACGGTTTGTGGGGCAATCAAACGCTTGATGCACATTACGGAGCGGTTGACTTCCACGAGCAACGATCCTACACCGGCTTTAACTATGGCGGTGGATTGCAGTACCGTGCCGAAGCTTTGCATAATTTCTTTCTGGGTTGGGGAGCTTCTATCAAGCGGGGTGACTACCTGGATGGCGGGGCGCTGGGGACATTCCAGCAGCCACCATACTATGTGCTGGGGATATTCGGCTCGTATGGCATCTACAGGCTGAGTGCGGAGGGAGGATACCGTAGTTGGTCACTTACGCGTGTAAGCAACGATGCTTTGGTGGTGGCATACAGCACCTTCTGCGATGAACTGCGCGGTGGGGGAGCGGTGGATTTTCTGCTAGGACCGCAGAGCAAGGTGAGTGTGGGATACCAGCGGGAGAGCATCCCCGTGCGTAACGACGCGGGCTTCCGTATGTTTGACCAGCGCTACGGCGTGGGGGGCAGCTTCCCCATGGGCAGGAAAGCTTATATGACGCTGGGGCTGTGGTTCGGCAACCGCGGCGACTACAATCGGGATGGGCAGACCGTAAGCAATATCATTTTTAGTGTGGCGGCATCGTTTTTATAATCTGATATCCTATTAATACAAAACAATAGTTAAGTAATTATTACATCCATAATTCCATATAAATCAATGCATTAGAAAAACATCTCAATTACCATTGAGTTAATCATCAATATCTGCTGTAAATAATGAGATGAAGCTATTTTTTCCCTTGACAGGGTTTGCGAAATCCTGTTTAATATCCTATGTGGGGAAAAGTGGTGAATTGTGGTTAATTATTAGAAATCGCATGGCTGCAATGTGCGAGAGATGGTGAGGTTTTGCGCTATGTATGCATTTTCCGGTAACTGGGATTACAGTGTGGATGAGAAGGGGAGACTGGCTATCCCCTCCCCGCTCCGCCGCGACGCGGAGGGAAACGAGATCAGCACCTACATGCTTACCCGCGGCTTTGAAGGCACCCTGTGGCTATTTCCCATGCCGGCATGGCAGGAATTCACCAGGGGGCTGGGACAGCAGCTGAACATGGCAAGCAGCGAGGCGCGCTACCTCTTCCGCATGTTCTTTTCGGCAGCCACACAGTGCGTCCCCGATAAGCAGGGCAGGATCACCATCCCGGCGGCTCTGCGTACCGAGATTAGATTGGGGGATCAGGCGTTTATTTGCGGCATGGGGCGCTTTATAGAGATATGGGGCAAGACTGGATGGGAGAAATACCGCACCGGACAGGCAAAGACGCTAGAGGATGTGGGGACGGAATACATGAACATGAGCCTTCTAAACTTCACACCACTTTCCAACCCGGCTGGCGGGGAAGACGATGGCAAATAGCCCCCTGCCCGATGTCCTCCACACCAGCGTGATGGTGACGGAGGTGTTGGAGGCGTTCAAGCCGCATAGAGGCGGCAGCTACCTGGATGCCACCCTCGGCGATGGCGGGCATGCCCTGGCAATCCTTTCCGCCAGCTCTCCCAAAGGTCAATTATGCGGCTTGGATGTTGATCCCCTGGCATTGGATACAGCAGTCAGAGTTTTGAAGGAGTTTAAGCAGCGGGTATTACTTTTGAACATGAATTATTCATCCGACGAGATTCCAAAGGGACCTTTTGATGGAATTCTGTTGGATTTGGGCGTTTCCTCACGCCAATTTGATGACCCGGCGCGGGGTTTCAGCTTCCGCCAAGCCGGTCCGCTGGATATGCGCATGGATCCCAACTCCAACTTTACATTAGCGGATTTGCTCACCATCTCCACCGAGAAGGAACTGGCAGATATCATCTTTAACTATGGCGAGGAGCCGCGCAGTCGTGCCATCGCGAGTGCCATCAAGCAAGCCTGGACAGCAGGATCAATCACAAACACAGTAGAGTTGGCAAAGGTCATCGCCAATGCTGCGCCGTCGCATTCATACCGGATTCATCCTGCTACGCGCACTTTTCAGGCATTTCGCATCGCCGTTAACAATGAGTTGGACTCACTCACCCATGGATTGCCCAACCTGGCAAGCCGGCTCAAGGAGTCAGGTGTGATGGTAGTCATCTCCTACCATTCCCTGGAAGATCGCATCGTGAAGCGCTTTTTCGCCCAAAAAGATAAATGGGAGCTTCTATATAAAAAGCCTTTGCTTCCAGCGCGGCAGGAAATCCTCACCAACCGACGGGCACGCAGTGCCAAGCTCCGCGCCGCCCGCAAGAGGGTGGGGTGAGCGGTTTGGTGGCTGTGTCCCGGCAGCATATCAGGGTGTTTGCGCTGTATGTTTTCATCCTGATCATCGTATTGGTGCTGGCATTCTTCTATGTCTGGGAATACACGCACGTTACTGAGCTGCGTTACAAGCAGGAAAGTGCCAACCGTGATCTGGCGGCGCTCAAGGCGAAGAATCGGGAATTGCGCCTGCGCGCCATGACCGCCGATTCATTGGCAAAGGTGGAGAAGGAAGCTGCCAAGCTCGGGCTTTCCGCCCCCGACCGCGGGCAGGTTGTGGTGCTCTCGGATCCCCAGATCGTGGGGGGTGATCCCACCCGATGAGCCTGTTTTCGCAAAGCGAGACACAATCCCCAGCCAGAATGCCGAGTCATGCTGGAATTCTGAAAAGTCGCATGACCTTCGTTTTGGTTCTGATGCTGGCAGGCTTCCTCTTCTATGCAATCTCGCTGGTGAAGCTGCAGGTATTTGAGCACGGTCACTATCAACAATTAGCGTCATCGCAGCGGCGCATCGTAGAGGAGTTGCCCAGCGACCGCGGCAAAATAGTGGATCGTAACGGGGTGGTGCTTGCCGACAATGTTGACCGTATCGGCGTTTATGTGCTCAAAAACCAGCTCAAGGATCCTCGTGAGGCTGCTTTAAAGCTCTCTAAACTGTTAAACATTGGCTACGATGTGCTTTTGTCTAATTTGAATCAGGACACGGATTTTATCTGGCTGGCGCGCAATCTTCCCCGCGACCTCAAGGACGATATCGACAAACTGGCACTTGCCGGTGTGAATGTGGCAAACGACCCGGTGCGGGTCTATCCGCAGGGAAGGCTTGCCTCACATGTACTGGGAGGCGTCGGTGGCGATGATAAGGGACTGTTCGGGCTGGAGGCATCATACGAATATTACCTTTCGGGGCTGCCCGGTCGCACGGTGGGCGAAGGCGATGCCCTGGGCAGGGAGGTTTACAACAAGGAGGAAGCCTCGGTAACGCCGCAGCACGGCTGCACGCTGGAACTGACGCTTGACCTTTGGTGCCAGTATGTAGCCGAGGACGCATTACGCGAGCAGGTGAACCGCAGCAATGCCCGCGGCGGCATCGCAGTGGTGATGGACTGCCAGACGGGTGCCATCCTAGCCCTGGTCAGCCTCCCCGATTTCGATCCCAACAAATGGCAGGATTCGCCCAAGGATAGCTGGCGCCCCCGCGCCATTACCGACGCATTTGAGCCGGGAAGCTGCATGAAACCTTTCATCATCGCCCATGCGCTGGAAAAGGGTCTGATCACCACCGACGAAATATTTGATGCGCGCCAACCTCTGCTGGTCGCTGACCGTAAAATCATGGATGTCGCCAAGCATCCTGACTATCTGACGGCGGGGCAAATCATCCGTTATTCCTCCAATGTGGGGGTAAGCCAGATCGGGCTGAAGATGGGCAGCACCGAGGTGGCTCGTGCCCTGGCACAGTTTGGGTTTGGCACCCGTTGCGGGCTGGAGCTGGGCGGTGAGACTGCGGGCAAACTTCCCACCCAAAAGGTATGGGGGCGGGTCACCACTGCTTTCAACTGTTTCGGCTATGGACTTGCGGTCAGCCCGGTGCAATTGGCGCGTGCCATGGCGGTGCTCGCCAACGGCGGCTACATGGTTAAACCCCATCTCATCCAACGAGTATTGGATGCCGATGGCTCCATCATTGTGGACAACGACACAACCGCTGAACACTACCCGGTGCTGGATGGCAAAACCGCCGCTATAGTGCGCCAGATGCTGATAGAGGGTGTGGAGGAGGGTGGCGCATCACAGGCAAAGGTGAAAGGCTATGCGGTGGGTGGAAAAACCGGCACCACGCAAAAGGTGGCGGACGATAAGGATGGCTACAACATTGGGAACTTCCGTGCCAACTTTGTGGGATTTGCACCGGCTAGGAGTCCCCGCATCGTGGTGGTCGTCTCGGTGGATGAACCCCAGGGGCAGTACTATGGCAATCAGGTGGCAGCGCCGGTCTTTTCCAATATCTGCACCAGGATTCTTCCCTACCTGAATATCGCACCGGATGGCGCAAATGCAGTTACGCCGCCCACAGTAATTTCCCAGATGCCGGTGGAAACCCCCACCCTGATCGGCATGAACCTGAGCAGCGCGGTGAATCTGGTGCAAAAAGCCGGCGGCACGGTGCGGGTGGATGGTTCCGGTGGCAGGGTTGTCTATCAAAATCCCTTGCCCGGGATGAAGATGTCGGATGGAACCATAGTGGAGGTCAAGCTTTCCGGTGATGCACATGTAATGCCCAATCTGGTGGGGCAGCCGCCCAATCAGGCGCTGGCGACCCTATTGGCGCTGGGCATGAAACCGCAGATGTCAGGCGACGGCAGGGTGGCGTATCAATCTCTGCAGCCGGGAACGGAGATCAAGCCCGGTGCTGTGTGCAAAATCACTTTGCAATAAGGGAATAAATGAAAATTGGCTTTACATTAAGAGACATAGTAAAAGCAACCGGGGGAAAACTGCTGCGCGGCAACCCTGATATGCAGGTGGAGTCGCTGTCCACCGACAGCCGCACCATCCTGCCCGGTCAGCTGTTCATCCCGCTTGCCGGTGAGCGCTTTGACGGGCATGATTATCTTTCGGCAGCGCTGGCGCGCAACGCCGTGGCGTGCCTGTGCAAGCAGGAGTTCGTAGAGAAGGCTGGGGGTTATTCCGGCGTCATTTTAGTCAAAGATACGCTTTTGGCTCTGCAGGCGATTGCGTTGGCACATCGCAGGAAATTTAGCTTCCGTGTAGTTGCTCTCACGGGCAGTTGTGGCAAGACCATGGTCAAGGAACTGGCAGCGGTCATCGTTTCCACCAAATATCACACACTGGCAAGCGCCGGTAATGTCAATAACGAAGTGGGGCTGCCCCTGCAGGTGCTGAATCTCCTCCCTGAACACGAGGCAGCAGTGCTGGAGTTGGGCACCAACCACCCCGGTGAGTTGGAAGTGCTCTGCCGCATCGCAAAACCCACCGCCGGCATCTGGACCAATGTGGGGATGGGACATATTGGCTACTTCGGTTCGCTGGAGCAGATACAGAAGGAAAAGAGCGCTTTGGTAAAAGCTATACCGCCCGATGGTTTGATGATCCTCAATGCCGATGACCCGCTGGTAATGGCGACCAAATCGCTGTGTAAGGGAAAGATCGTCACCTACGGGTTGGATTCCCCGGCAGACTACAAGGCGGAGGACATCGCGGTGGATGCCGATGGGGTCAGTTTCACAGTGCAGGATGTGGAAGTCAGATCCGGCTTGGTGGGCAAACATAGCATCAGCAACATCCTCGCCGCGCTGGCGCTCGGCACCGAATGGGGAATAAGCCTTGGGGATGGGGCAAAGGCGGTCGCATCAGTCATCCCGCTGGGCAGACGACTGGCGGTGGTCAACCTGCGTAGCATCACGCTGATTGACGACTGCTATAACTCCAATCCCAACAGCCTCGCCGCAGCTCTCCAAATCCTGCATGATCATCCTGCGGTCAGGCGCATAGCCGTGCTGGGTGACATGAACGAACTCGGCGCTCATGCCATCCCCGCGCACAAAGCGGGCGGGGAGGCTGCTGCACAACTCGGCATGGACCGGCTCTATCTGATCGGAGATTTCGCACCGTTCTATCAGGAGGGGGCATTGCTTGCGGGGATGTATCCGGGTTCTATCAGGGTGTTCGCGACCAAAGAGGAACTGACGGGGGAACTCATGAGCGAAATATACAACGGTGATGTGATCCTGGTAAAAGCCTCACGGGCAATGGGGCTTGAGACCATCAGTGACGCGATAAAGTGTAATTGGGGAGAGGAGCTTTAGCATGTTATATAACCTGCTGGTTCCCTATGCTGATAAAATTGGATGGCTGCGTCTGTTCAGCTATATTACCTTCCGCGCCGCCTATGCCACTGTAACCAGCTTCCTTATTGCGTTCATTCTGGGTCCCATCATCATTCGCTGGCTCAAGAAACTCCATTTGCGTGCTGCCATCCGTGATGAAGTCCCGGAGCGCCACCGCCTGGAGAAGGGTTCCATCCCCAGCATGGGTGGCGTCATTATCCTCCTTTGCATTGTAGTGCCCACCCTCCTCTGGGCGGATCTCACCAACAAATACATCCTCATCACGCTGGGTGTGACTATCCTCATGGGTGGGCTGGGCTTCTTGGACGACTACATCAAGGTGGTCAAACGCAAGCCGCTGGGGCTGATGGGCAGATTCAAGCTGATCTGGCAGTTCAGCGCAGCGCTGTGTGTCGGTGTCTTCCTCTATGTGTTCCCAATGGATGACGGCGAAACCACGCGCATAGTCGTTCCCTATCTAAAGGAAGGCTTTCTACAACTGGGTGTTCTTTACATCCTGTTTGTGGGCATCGTGATAGTGGGTAGCTCCAACGCGGTGAACATCACCGATGGACTGGATGGGCTGGCATGCGGCAGTGTTGCCATCGCCACCATCGCTTATGCCATTTTCATCTATGTCGCCGGCAATGTGAAGATGGCGAACTATCTGGATGTGCTCTATGTGCCTGAGGTCGGGGAACTCACCATATTCGCCATGGCGATGCTGGGGGCGGTACTGGGCTTTTTGTGGTTCAACAGTTACCCGGCTCAGGTGTTTATGGGGGACACGGGATCGCTGAGCCTGGGGAGTGCCATTGGAGCAATGGCGGTCATGGCTAAGCAGGAACTGCTGCTGGTCGTGGTGGGTGGCGTTTTCGTGATAGAGATACTCTCGGTTGTGCTGCAGGTGGGCTACTTCAAGCTGACCGGAGGCAAGCGGATATTTAAGATGGCACCAATCCACCATCATTTTGAGCTATCGGGCTGGGCGGAATCCAAGGTCACGGTGCGGTTCTGGATACTCAGTGCCATATTTGCACTCATAGCGATTTCATCCTTGAAGATCAGGTGATGTTATGCGGATAAATACACAGTTGCGTGCGCTCTCGGCATCCGAGTTGGAAAGCCTGCTGCGGCGACTGATGCTTGCTGACAAGAAGATGAAGGAAGAAGGAAAGAACGATCAGGAGAAGCCCGGGGATAATTCATGGATCTGGCACAAGGAAAAATAGCAGTTCTGGGGCTGGCGCGCAGCGGTGAGGCTGTGGTTTTAGCGCTACTCAGGCTCGGCGCGCAGGTTACTGTCATAGACCGCCAGGATGCTGCGCGGCTGGGTGAAGTTACACAGCGTGTGCAGCAGGCGGGTGCTTTGCTCCACCTCGGCGACGATACTGATACCTCAGTATTGGACGGCATCCAAATGCTGGTGCTCAGCCCCGGCATCCCCGGCGAACATCCCCTGCGCAAGGCTGCTCTTGACCGTGGCATCAAAGTGATCGGCGAGATGGAGTTGGGCTACCTGTTGCGACCGGATATCAGGTATCTGGGCGTGACCGGCTCCAACGGCAAGACTACCTGCACCAGCCTCTTGGCTGCTATGCTGGGTTGGGCTGGTCTCCCGGGAGTAGCTGCCGGCAACATCGGGACACCCCTCTGCTCTCTGCTGGATTCGCTCCCGCAGAATTCTCCACTAGCGATAGAGGTTTCCAGCTACCAATTGCGTGATGCCTCCCAATTCCATGCCCATGTCGGCGTTCTGCTTAACATCTCACCCGACCACCTGGATGTGCATGGAAGCTGGGAGGACTATGTGCAGTGCAAAGCCGCCATCTTCCGCAACCAAAACACAGATGACTATGCCGTTTATTTCGTAGATGATCCAGTGACAACTGATATTGCCAGGCAGGTTGCATCGCATCAGATGCCCTTCTCCATTACGCGGGAATTACCACAGGGCGGTTTTGTGCACAGTGGAGTGCTTTTAATAAGAACCGAAAAGTTGGAATTGGAATTGGGCACTACAGAAGATTTCAAACTGCAGGGACCGCATAATCACGCCAATATCCTTGCTGCGGGGCTGGCGGCGCTGGCGGTTGGAGTTCCCCCCGAGGCGATCATGGCGGTGGCACAGGAGTTTACGCCCCTGCCCCATCGCCTGGAGCCTTGCGGGGAACTGGGGGGCGTCCTCTTCATCAACGACAGCAAAGCCACCAATGTGGATAGCGTAATGATGGCTCTGCGCAGCCAGTATCGCCCGGTGGTGCTTATCGCCGGCAACTACGATAAGGATGGAGATTTCAAGGCGCTCATCCCTCTCCTGCGCGAAAGGGTGAAAGCAGCGGTGCTCATTGGCAAGGCGGCGTCCAAGCTCTATCGTGCGTGGCACGGCATTATTCCCATAGAGGTCATCCCCTGGGCGGAGCAGGAAGAGCGCCCGGTTCCGGGCATGGCTCAAGCAGTCAGGCGGGGGTGGGAGCTTGCCAAACCCAACGGTGTGGTGCTGCTTAGCCCTGCCTGTGCCAGCTTTGACATGTATCACAACTACGAGCATCGCGGCGATGTATTTAAGGAGGAAGTCGCAAGGCTGATTGCAGAAGAGGGGGGAGCATGAAGAAGCGCTTCATGCCTGGCGCGCTGGAACTTTGGATCCTGGGGATATGCCTGACCCTGGGCGGGCTGGGGCTTTTGGTCGTGTTCTCCTCCTCCAGCGTCATGGGCTACTTCAGCCGTTCCGAATCGGACTACTATTTGAAAAAACAGCTCCTCAACCTGCTGGTGGGCTTGGTCGCATTCTTCATCGCCTGGCGCATCAATCCGGAGTTCTGGCGCAAAGCCGCGGCAACCATTGGTGCCATCACCCTCATTCTATGCGCGTTGGTGCTGTTCACCGGGGTGGGCAGCTTCCAAAGCCCGGTCAAGCGCTGGCTGTGGGTTGGTTTCATCTACATCCAGCCCTCCGAGCTTGCCAAAACCGCCCTCGTGATGTGGATGGCGGCGCGCCTGCTGCGCTGGCGGGAACGCGGCAGCCGCGCAGTGGAACTGCTGCCTGATGTCGCCATCGTGCTCGTAACCTTCTTCCTCATCCTGGAGGAACCAGATCTGGGGATGGCGTTTATCTTGTTTGCCACCGCGGTGTTGCTAATGCTGGTTGCAGGCGTCCCCGTCCGATACTTCCTGATGGCGCTCCTCATCTTCGTGCCGCTTGCCATCACGCTGGTGCTAAGCAAGAGTTACCGCATGGATCGCATGCTCGCTTTCCTATCGCCCGAGGCGCACACCGAAGGCAAAGCCTACCAGATTACGCAGTCGCTGATTGCGCTGGGCTCGGGCGGGATATTGGGTCTGGGTCCGGGCGGCAGCCGGCAAAAGCTCTTCTTCCTGCCGCAATCCCACACTGACTTTGCATTTGCCGTCCTCGGCGAGGAATACGGGCTGTGGGGCACGATATTCATCATTGCACTTTTCATCGGACTTCTGCTCATCGGTTTCCGTATCGCCAGACGAAATCCGGATTTTTACCAGAGTATGCTGGCGATGGGTATCACTTTCAGCATCGTGTTCCAGGCATTCATCAACATTGGCGTGGTTACCGCCAATCTACCTACCACAGGGGTGCCGCTGCCCTTCATCAGCTATGGTGGCAGCTCGCTGGTGACGACTATGGGCGCCCTGGGCATCCTTGCCGCCTGTGCCCGTCGTGTGGGTGAACCCATGCCGGCAGTCAATGCTTCCATCTTGGGCACTACAATCACACCATCACGACCGGCTATTGGCTATCGGAGCAGCTTCTACGGGGGGAGCCACAAGTGACACTGCGGGTTGTCATAGCGGGTGGGGGCACCGGCGGACACCTCTTCCCCGGCATTGCCATTGCTGAGGCGCTGCGGGAGAAAGATGCGCAGGCAGAGATAGCATTCGTCTCCGCCGGAACACCCATGGAAGCAAAAGCCTTGCAGGAAGCTGGATTGCAGGAATATCCATTACCGATGGAGAAGATTCACCGTTATCTAACCTGGCGGCTAATATTAGTTCCTTTCCGCTTGTGGTCAGCTTTGCGCCGCTCCAAAAGTTTCCTGCGCCAATATAAGCCTGATGTGGTGGTGGGCATGGGCGGCTATGTGACCGGACCCATGGGGCTGGCAGCGGTCAAGCTTGGCATCCCGCTGGTGCTATGTGAGCAGAACTGCTATCCGGGGCTATCCAATCGCAAGCTTGCCCCCAAAGCCAAAATCGTGCTCTCGGCATTTGCCGGTGCCAAAGCACATTTCCCATCCACTACACCTTTTGCTGTCATCGGCAACCCGATTCGGGCAAAGGTGCGGCGGGAGATTGGCAAAGCCGAGGCGAGACGGTTGCTGGGATTGGATGTGACTTTGCCCACCATCGTGAGTGTAGGGGGAAGCGGTGGCGCCCATGCCCTCACCCGCGGCGTGGTTGACATGCTGGCGAAGTGGCAGGGCGAACCGGTGCAAGTGCTGGCGCAGTGCCGCGCCGATGACCTGGCACAGGTGCAGGCGGATTTGGCGGCGCTATCACACCACTATCGTGCCACTTCGTTTGTAGATGATATGGGGGCGCTCTATGTCGCGGCAGACTTGGCGATCCTGCGTTCCGGTGCCGGCATGTTTGAAGCGCTGGGGCGTGGTCTGCCCTTGATTTTGGTTCCCTACCCCTTTGCCGCCGCCAACCACCAGCTGGCAAATGCCCGCGAGGTGGCGGAGGGCGGCGCGGCAATCATCGTGGAGGAGGGCGAAGGCTTTGCGCAAAGATTACGAAATGAAACGGAGTCTCTATTTAAGGATGGGATGCGGCGGGGGCAAATGGGTAGCGCCGGCAGGCGGATGGCACGCTGGGGCGCGGCTGGGGCTGCCGCTCAGGCAATTCATACGATTGCTGGGGGGCAAACTCCTGATGTCGCATAGCTAGAAAACATGGCAGCAGCATAGCGGAAGTATTGGAAAAGGAGATGATGAGATGAGTCCGACCAAAAAGAAAACTACTATAACGAGAAAGACCGGTTTGCCGGATCTAAAGCCAACCCAGCCCATCATGGGGAAGGTGCGCCATGTCCATTTCATCGGCATAGGCGGGGCGGGCATGAGCGGCATTGCCGAGCTCCTCCACAACCAGGGATTCAAAATCAGCGGTTCGGATATCTCCAACAGCACTGCAGTCATGCACCTCAAAAAAGCCGGTATTCCCGTAGCCATTGGGCATCAGGCGCGCCTGGTGGAGGAAGCGGATGTTGTGGTGATAAGCACCGCCATCAAGCCGGATAATCCGGAGCTATTGGAGGCGCGCTTCCGCAAGATTCCCGTCATCCGCCGTGCCGAGATGCTCGCCGAACTGATGCGCATGCGCTACGGCATTGCGGTCGCCGGCACCCACGGCAAAACCACCACCACCAGCATCATTAGCCTAATGCTTGCCGATGCCGGCTACGATCCCACCATGGTCATCGGCGGGCAGCTCAACAGCATCGCCACCAACGCCAAGCTGGGCGAGGGTCGCTTTTTGGTTGCGGAGGCGGACGAATCCGATGGTTCATTTTTGAATCTGAGTCCTATTTATGTCGTAGTTACAAACATAGACCGTGATCACCTGGATTTTTATCCCGACTACGATTCCATAAAGAGCGCTTTTCTTTCCTTCATCAATAAAATCCCGTTTTGGGGTGCCGCTTTTATCTGCCTGGATGACCCGGGCAATCAGGCGATTCTGCCCCACATCAACCGGCGCTATGTGACTTATGGCATGGCTGCCAGCGCCGACCTCTCCGCCACCAATCTGAGCTATACAGGTGGGCGTTCCTGCTTTGACCTCAACATCGGCGGGGAGCGGGTGGGGCGCATGGAGATCAACCTTCCCGGGCGCTACAGTGTATATAACTCGCTGGCGGCGGTTACCGTGGGCATGGAGCTGGGCATCCCGCTGGACACCATCCGCGAGAGCCTGGCGGTATTTCCCGGCGTGCAGATGCGCTTCCAAATCCTGGGTGAAGAGGGCGGCATCACCGTCATGCACGACTACGCGCATCATCCCGCCGAAATCTCCGCATGCTTGAGCGCGGTCAAGGCGGGATGGGATCGTGAAATAGTAGCGGTGTTCCAGCCGCACCGCTACAGCCGCACGCTGCACCTGGGCGATGAATTCGCCACCAGCTTCTTTGACGCCCGTGAGGTCATCATCACTGATATTTATCCTGCCGGCGAAAAGCCCATAGAGGGCGTGACCGCTGAGAATATCGCCAAGGGGCTGGTGCTGCACGGTCACCGCCGGGTTACCTATCAACCTTCAAAGGAACTGATTCCGGCGCTGGTGCTAGAGAAAGCCAAGCCGGGCGATATTGTAGTGCTTCTAGGCGCCGGCGACGTGTGGAAGATATCCGAAGCGGTGCTGGCTGTCTTGAAAGGGAGGGACTGACCATGGCTCCAAATAGAAATTCCTTTCCCCATCCGCCACAGGGGCTTTTACGGGGGACCCTGCTCTACGATGAGCCAATGAGCAAACATACCTCGTTCAGGGTGGGCGGTCCTGCCGACCTCTACTATACGCCGGCTGATGTGGATGACCTCATTCGGGCGATTGAATGGACGGATAGCAAAGGCATGCCCGTGTTCTTTAAAGGAGCGGGGACGAATATCCTGGTTTCGGATGCCGGCATCAGGGGTGTTGTCTTCTCACTGGATGAGTGCCTGGACAGTGTGCGGGTGCGGGATGGCAAAGTGACGGTGGGAGCGGGCAAATCCCTGAACAAGCTTGCCTGGCAGATGGCAAAAAAGGGATTGGCAGGCTTGACGTTTGGCACCGGCATCCCCGGCAGCATGGGTGGCGCGCTCATCATGAATGCGGGCGCCTGGCAGCATAATCTGGACGAAGTCGTGGTCTCGGCGGAAGTACTCACTCACTATGGTGAGATGGTCATTTTGCCCAAGTCGGAAATGGGACTGGGCTATCGCAGCAGTGCTCTTCCGTTGGGTGTCATCGTCTCTCTCAAGCTGGAACTGACTCCCGGTGATCCGCAAAAGATTGAGAACAAGATGAAGGAATACGACGAGCAGCGGCGCAAAACCCAACCGCTGGAGTTTCCCAGCGCCGGCTGCATCTTCCGCAACCTGAAGGAGCAAAAACTCGCAGCAGGCAAATTGATAGAGGAAGCCGGGCTCAAGGGTCGCTCCATCGGCGATGCACAGGTTAGCAAGAAACATGCCAACTTCATCATCAACCGGGGCAAAGCCAAAGCCTCAGAGATCCTGGCGCTCATTGTGCTGGTTGAAGAGACGGTTTATGCGCATTCCGGTATAGAGCTTAAGCGTGAGGTCAAGCTTGCGGGGCAGTGGGGTGAACTTTTACCCTCGCTTAAATCGCAGCGGGTGTAACAGAGGAAAAACATGGGACAGTCATCAGTTAGCTACCTGCATATGCCGCTAACCAGCCGCATGGACAGGGTTGCTGCGCGCAATGCCGAGCGCAAGTCCCGCCGCTGGGTGAAATGGCTGGTTCTTGCCGCGCTGGCTGCGAGTATTGGTTTCGGGCTTTGGAAGGGTGCAGTCTGGCTGTTAGGTAAGACCTTCATGGCAGTTCAAAATGTGGAAGTCAATGGTTTGAATTACTTAGATCGGGCAGAAATTGATGAGGTTTTGGAAGGATTCAAACTGGATAACACATTGGAAGCCGATACCGCAGGTATAGAGCGCCAATTGACCAAGCTGGACTATGTAGCCGAAGTAAGCGCCGAAAAAGTCTATCCCAATAGGATTGTAATCAATGTGAAGGAGCGTTTACCAGTTGCATACAGCATGCAGAGCGGAAGCCTGGTCGCCTTGTCCTCCGATGGTCAACCGCTGCCGGTAGATTCCCGTCTGGGTGCGCCAACAATGCCGATCTTCTTTGGAGACATAGCTAGTGAGTCCGGTTCAGACGAGCAGGTGGAGCTTTCCCGCAATATGCTGGGAATGTTGGGGATTTTGCGGACTGAATTACCGCAGCTCTATGCACAGGTAGAATCGGTGAAGAGTAGTGCCCAAACGATGCGCTTAACCGACGGATCCATAGTTATTTGTGGATGGCAAAACACAAAGGAGGATCTGGCGAGGCTGAGCGCAGTCCGGTCTTTGCTTTCCTCCCAGGGTGAAAAAGCCACAAGCTACGACTTGTGTTATAAAAATCAAGTTATAGTCAAAGGCTTGGCGGGTGAACCACCTGTTGATCCTACTCCACCAGTAATAGTAGCGAATCCCGTAGCTTCGGCAAGCCCTTTCAATACCCAAATGCTTGATAAAAAAGAATCCTTGCTAAAAAGACCAATTAGTGTCAACAATCAAGCAATCAAGCCGAAAACAGATATAAAGGCTAATGCTAATAAGAAACCAACTACATCTTCATCAGCAGGGTCGGCAAAGAGTAAGATGATTTCTTCAAAACCGACCAATGGTAAGTCTGGGAAAAAGGTGGGCAGATAGATGGATAAGGGAAACACTATAGTCAGCCTGGATTTGGGCACTACAAAGATATGCGCCCTGGTAGGGGAAATCTCCGGCGACCACTTGGATATTGTAGGGGTAGGCATGGTTCCCAGCAAAGGGCTTCGCCGCGGTGTGGTGATCAATATCGACGAGACGGTGGAAGCGATACGCTCCGCCGTCAACAGTGCTGAGGTGATGGGCGGCTACCGCATTCGTAGTGCCTATGTGGGAATCGCCGGCGGGCATATCAAATCTATGAACAGCTCAGGTGTGGTTGCCATCAGCCGGGGACGGGAGATTACCCAAATGGATATTGACCGGGCGATTGAGACTGCGCGCGTCGTCTCCATCCCCAATGACAGGGAAGTTATCCATGTAATTCCACAAAGCTTTGCCATTGACGATCAGGAGGGGATACATAATCCTGTTGGCATGATGGGATCACGCCTGGAAGTGGAAGTCCATTTGGTGACGGGCGCCGTTGCCAGTGCGCAGAATCTGATCAAGAGCGTGGAGAAAGCTGGGTTGGGTGTCGCCGATGTGATGCTGGAACCAATAGCCTCGGGGCGTGCTGTCCTCACCGAGGACGAGATGGATCTTGGCGTTATCCTTATAGACATGGGTGGCGGCACTACTGATATAGCGGTTTATAACAATGGCAGCATCCGCCACACCAGTGTCCTTGCCATCGGTAGTGCCCAAATCACCAATGATATAGCAATAGGGTTGCGCACTCCCATCAATCAGGCAGAGGAACTTAAATGCAATTTCGGGCGTGCCACCACCGAGGGTATAGCTCCAACCGACCAGTTGGAAGTTCCCGGCGTGGGTGGGCGTCCGGCACGACGTGTGCCATTGGTCGCGCTGGTGGAAATCATCACGCCGCGACTGGAGGAAATCCTCACCCTTGCCCGACGCGAAGTGCAAAAAAGCGGCTTCTCCGACCGTCTTGCCGGTGGAATCGTGCTCACCGGTGGCGGCTCCAAGATAGCAGGCATCACGGAAGTCGCGGAGAAGGTCTTTGACCTGCCGGCACGCATTGGAACAGCAATGGGTATTGGTGGTCTCAAAGAAATCAGCACCGATCCCATCTATGCCACGGGAGCAGGTCTGCTGCTGCTGGCAATGGATTGGGGAGGCAGTTCCGCAGCACTCTCCAAGCTTTCTGATAGCAACCTCTTCCGGCGTCTTACCGAGCGGATGAAGCGCTGGCTGGAAGGGATTTTTTAACCGCAAACAATCAAACGAAGCATACAGGATTTGAAGGGAGGTAATATGATTAAGTTTCTAGGTGATTTTAACGAATCAACCGTGGTGAAGGTTATTGGTGTGGGTGGCGCCGGCGGCAATGCAGTCAACCGCATGATTGAGTCCGACATCAGGGGTGTGGAATTCATTGCCACCAACACCGATGTGCAGGCACTAAACACCTCACAGGCGCTAACCAAGATTCAGATCGGCAGCCGCCTGACACGCGGACAGGGTGCTGGAGCCAACCCCGAGGTGGGCAGAGCAGCCGCCATAGAAGACCGTGACGCACTTCGCCAGGCTATGGAGGGTGCCAACATGGTGTTCATCACCTGCGGGCTGGGGGGCGGCACCGGCACGGGTGCCAGCCCCATCATCGCGGAGATATGCAAGGAACTGAATATCCTTACTGTTGCTGTAGTGACCAAGCCCTTCGTGTTTGAAGGTCGCGAGCGAGAGGATCAGGCTCTGGCTGGATTGAAGGAACTCTCGCGCTGGGTCAATACTACTATTACAATCCCCAATCAGCGTCTCCTTTCGGTTCTACCCAAGGATACCCCGCTGACCATAGCGTTCACCTATGCATTTGAGATACTTACCCAGGCAGTAAAAGGAATCTCGGAATTGATTACGATTCCGGGCTACATCAATGTGGACTTTGCTGATGTTTGCTCAGTCATGCGGGAACGCGGCGGAACTGCGATCATGGGCATGGGTTCTGCCAAGGGCGAAAATCGGGCGGTTGAGGCTGCCCGCCAAGCTATTTCCAGTCCTCTGCTGGATGATGTATCTATAGAGGGCGCCAGAGGCATACTCATCAATGTAACCAGCGGACCTAATATCACGATTAATGAAGTGAATGAAGCCGCACAGTTTGTAGTGTCCAAAGCCCATGAAAAAGCCAGGATAATCTTCGGCTCGGTTTTCCGCGAAGGTTGCGATGAAATAATCGTGACCGTTATCGCAAACGGATTTGAGGATCGGGATGTTTCGGATGAATTGGGCACTACTGATCGTGAGTTTAAAATGCCGGAACCTGCCCTGACAGGGGCGAACTTTATTCCGGTGACTGAAGATCCACTCCCTCAGTTGGTCGGTCCCGGTTTTATCCCCCCCACCAAGTTTGATGATTTCACTACTCCTACATTCATCCGGCGCAGGGGGTTTGCAGCCGCGCAATAGTTCATACAAGAGTTTACAAACGATTTCAAAAAGCGATCCTTGGGGGATCGCTTTTTATTCAATCCTCAACTGCAGTGTTCCATCGTTCGCGGAACGCCGATCGCAGAATCCGCCCCTTTTCGTCCAGGTGAACATGCACCGAGACGAGTTCTATTTGGGGATCCATGGCATGCGAGAGGTCAATCCAGGTTACCTTGTAACCGCCAGGCTCTTCCTTTTCGGTCTCAAACGGAACATAGGCGGCAGTCTCAAAGGTTTCCCGCATGGGGCTTTGCTTTGCTGAAGCCAAATGAGTCCCCAAGCGGTTCTTCCCATGGCTATACCTGCTCAACCATCCTTTTCTGCCAAGTTGGACGATGACCGTCTCGTAAACATCCTCCCGACGAAGGACACCCAGCCATCGGGTCAAATAGAAATTGGCAGGAAACGGACCGAGGAGTTCCCATCCCTTGTAATCACTAAGCTTTCTCAAGTGTGTGCATGCGGCTGTGCGAGCCCACCATGCCAGTAAATACCATAACGCCATAAAAGTAATACACACTCCGGCATAGATTCGCACATGAGCAAAGTCCAGCGCTCCCAGTATGGCTCCGATAAAGAGCACCAGTGGCAGGGGATTACGGATGGCACTGTTCAATTGGCAAAGAGTGCACACTGCTATGTTTTGCAGATGGCATTGTGCCAGGGCGGTCAGTGGGTTGATGCCCAACAAAAGTGGGATGCTGAACCTGCGTTCGGTAAAGGGGGAAAGAATGGCTATGCCGTTGGAATGGAGCAGCATATCCAGTATCAGATGTGTCATCTCGGCGGCAAGCGCGGCGATTAGCAGAGGGATATAGAATTGCATGCCCACGAATATGGCGAAGGTCAAAGCGATCAATGCACCCTGTATTGCAGTGGAAAGAATTCCGTGAGTTATGCCGTGGTGGTGGCGCAGGAAAGCCGCCTGCGAGAAGTGCTTGGTGAGGAAATCCAAATCGGGTGTGAGTGATGCGACCACACCTACTGCTATTGGTATCAATGGTGAAAGCCCGGCTGTTTCAGGTGTTGCCAGCGCTGCAGCCGCCGCGCCTGCCACAATGTGTGTTATGGGATCCATCTAATTCAACCTTATCATTCTTCCTGAGATCTATTTCTACTCGGTTATATACGGATTATGCGCGCGTTCCATGCCAATTGTGGTGGCGGGACCATGCCCGGGATAAACCTGTGTTTCATCAGGCAGCGTCATCAGGCGACGGATGGATGCCAAAAGTTGTGTCTCATCCCCGCCCGGTAAATCCCAGCGCCCCACCGAGCCGGCAAATAGCGTATCGTCGGTGAATGCGATTCTGTCACCAACCAGGCAAATCCCCCCGGGGCTGTGACCAGGCGTCTCCCAAACGGTCAAGCCAAATCCGGCAAGTTTATCGCCATCGCTTAACAGACAATCGGGTTCCTTGCTCTGTTCAACGGTTGCGTTTATAATATCCGCAATCTCCGGTTCGGTGTCAGGTGTCACCAAAGCCTCGTAAAGCCGTTTTGATGATCTGCCAAACATCAACGCATCACCCTTGCCCACCCACAGCGGTATGCCAAAGCGCAATGCCACTTCCCCAATGGCAAGGATATGATCGGGATGCCCATGCGTGGCGACTATCGCTGCGGGTTCCAATTTTCGCTTTTCAATAATCCCGATGATCTTGGCGGCATCGCTTCCCGGATCAATAATCAGCGTGTGGGAACCGTCGGGCGCATATAGATAGCAATTGGTCTCAAAATAGCCGCCAAATACGACAGGTATTATCACCAACATTGCTTCTAGATCTTCTCTGCCTGATCGGGCAGCATGATAGGGATGTCATCCTCAATTTTGTATGCCAGCAGGCAGTGATGGCAGATTAAGCGGCATTCAGCTTTCTTGTATTCTAGCTCGCCTTTGCACTGCGGGCAAACAAGAATCTCAAGCAGTTCTTTGTCCAGACTCATCTTTCCTCCATTTTATTGAGATTACTAATTCTACATTGGAATTGCTATTGAGAGGCAAGTTTCATTAATATGCTTGTGGAATTGATTGGGTAATGCTATATTCCACGCCTGCGCCGGGGTGGCGGAACTGGCAGACGCGTCAGGTTGAGGGCCTGGTGAGCGCAAGCTCATGTGGGTTCAAGTCCCATCCCCGGCAATCCTTTTATCTCATCCTGTTTCTTAGCTCCCGCAGGAAGATGTGTAAAAAATCCACCACATCCTTAAGCACATGAAAGCGCATGGTCGAGTTACTGCGATAGATGGTGCTTACATCCACATAGCCAATTTTTAAACCCGCCCGCGCTGCCAGGAATAACTGCTCGCTTTCATACATGAATCCAGGATCAGAAGGAGCAAGTGCCAATGCCTCGCCGCGAAGAAGTCGGTAACCGCACTGGCTGTCCCTGACCAGCTGTCCGATAAACAGCGATATGACCAGGCTGGTGAGAGTATTTGATATGATTCGCGGGAAGGGCATGTAACGCTTATCATGCAAACGATTACCTAATACAATGGAATAACTCTGGCTGGATTTTTGGATGAACTCCGGGATGAAGCGGGGATCGTGCTGACCATCGCCATCCAGACAGATGACGCAGGTGGCGCCCCAGGTTTTGAGCAACGCCAAGCCGGCAGCCAGAGCCGAGCCTTTACCGCGGGTGGCAGGGCGGATAAGAACGGGTGCGCCGGCTGAGAGTGCCTCACGGCAGGTCTCGTCTACCGAGGCATCATCAACTACCAGGGCGGGAAGCTGCAATACGGTCTTGCGAACGACAAAACCAACGCGGGTTTGCTCGTCTTTGGCGACGATTAATGCATAATAACGGGAATCAACGATCGTTGTATCATTGTTAATAACTTGATATAGCACAAGTCAAATGATAGCATTATCAAAAGACCCATGAAAAAGATTCTGCCAATTCTTTGCGTTTTATCATTGTTTGCGGCTGCCGAATTGCCCAATAATGGCGACTATGTGATTGGTGCCGATGATGTTCTGCACTTCACCTTTTTCACAAACCGCGCCAATGACTTTATAGAGCCCGTCCGCTTTGATGGGAAGATCGTTGTCCCCTATCTGGGTGAGGTTCAAGCTGCTGGGCTCACTCTGGGTGAATTTAACCGGCAATTGGTAGCCTCACTGGAAAAATACCTGAGTTCGCCTGATATTGCTGTTTCTATCGAAACATATAACAGCTGTAAAGTTCATGTTTTGGGCGAGGTAAAAAAGCCGGGAGTAATTCCATACAGAGGTAAAGCCAGTTTGGTGGAAATCTTTGCTCTGGCAGGCGGATTTGATACCGGAGCAGTAAAATCAAGTGTTTTAATCATTAGAAAATCGGAAGGTGGGAGTGGGATAATAATAAGGGTGGATTTGGAAAAGTTACTTAGTAAAGGACTGGCGCAATTGGATGTTCCCATCGCAAGAGGGGATATTATTTTTGTTCCCCGAAGTTTTATTGCTGATTTCAACGCTTATATAAACAGCATTATGCCTGCTGTTGACCTTTACCTCAGGGTCTTGTATCCCAGCCGAATCCTGATAGGAAGCACTTCGGGTTAAAATGGCAGAAGAGAAAAAATCACGCATCAATCCAATCAGTCTTCTCCTGATGATACTCAGGCGCTGGTGGCTGATTGCCATAGCCATTATGATTTGCGTAGTCGTGGTCATGCTGTGGAGCTATTCCATGCCGCGGTTATACAGTACCGCCACTACTGTGCGGGTTCAGCAACGGCAGCCCGCGCTGGAAGGTCTATCATCATATTTTATGTTTGAGCCGAATTTTATGGCTACTGAAATGGAGATGGTAAGAAGCCGCCGAAATACCGAAAAGGTTGTGGATCTCCTTAAAATGGGATATTTCATAAGTGAATCCAATCCAACTGAACTGGTTGATAAAATAGTCTTCTTCAAGATTAATGCCAATTCAACTCCCGGCAATTATGTCTTGAGTTTTACTGATGACAGAGGATCATATCGTATTGTCAATGCAAACAATCAGATAGTAGCAAAAGGTGTCAGCAACTATCGCACCGATGCTTTGGGTTTTCAGATCCTGATTGACAATCCCAATTCGTCCAAAGACCAATATATTAAATTCCATTTCAATAATTATCGCAATTTGGTAAGCATGATAATGGGTTCGCTTTCCGTCCAGGAGATCAAGGGTGTTGATATGGTAAGAGTCAGCATCAACTGGGGCGATCCCATCATGGCTGCCGAACTGGCTAACGCAGTTGCTGATGCCTATGTTGAATCTTCACAGGAAGATAAAAAAATACAGTCATCATCCTCCCGCAAGTTCATCAAACAGCAACTGGATAAAGCAGAGGAAAATTTGCTTGAGTCAGAGAGAGAACTTGAGCAATATCAAAGAGCGCATAAGGTCATTGATATCAGCACGCAGGCAAAGGATTTGGTAGCCCTTGCAAGCAAGCTGGAAACTGATCTGATGGATAACCGAATTTTAATGAACTCTTTGGAAACACAGCAGAAACGGTTGGATGAGATGTTATCCAGCGGAAAAGGCGAATTGATGGGAGGAATCCAGAATCTTGGTGAAGATCCCACCCTCAGCGCGCTTTATCGCAATCTATATGACCTGAAGTTTCAACGCATTACCATGCTTGAGACAATGACTTTGGATAATCCCCGTGTAAAAGCTCTGGAGACGCAAATAACCGAGGTTCAAAAGCAAATTGACAAGATAGTGGGAAGCATATTAAACACCGGGTCATTTGCTGAACGATTATCGCTGGTCAAAGATCAGATACGGATACTGACGGGTATAAAGAATGAGGTTGATGCACGGATTAGGCTGTTACCTGAGCAGCAAATGACGCTGACCAGCCTGACACGAGCAACCCAGGCTTATGAAAGTATTTATACATTATTGCTTACCCGTTACCAGGAAGCCAAAATAACCGAAGCCATGAAGACCGCCGAAATACAGGTGGTGGATAAAGCGCTTGTTCCGTTCTTTCCGCTGTCTCCGCATCACGGTCAGAACCTGATGTTGGGCGTTCTGGTCGGTATTATTTTGGGATTGATCGCTACATTTCTTCTGGAATATCTGGATACCAGTATAAAAAATCCCGACGATGTGGAAAGCGTCCTGGAAATTCCCGTTCTGGGCACCATCGGCAAATTCGGCGAAGGGAACGGTGGAGAAGAGGCATACAGCCGCAGTTGTCTTCTAAGCCACAATAATCCCAAATCACCTTTTGCCGAGGCTTATCGCATCATCCGCACCAACATAATGCTTGCCAATGTAGATAAGCCGCCCAAAACCATCCTGATGTCCTCGGCGATGGTAGGGGAAGGTAAAACCACCACCTGCGTCAATCTGGCGACCGTGATGGCGCAAACCGGCGAAAAGGTCATTCTGGTGGATACCGACCTCAGGCGCAGCCACCTGCATCATGTATTCCGCATTGGGCGCGAACCGGGCGTCACTAACTATCTTGCACGCAATGCCACCATAGAGGAGGTTATCAATCCCACCATCGTGGATAATCTCTATTTCGTGCCCAGCGGTTATCTTCCGCCCAACCCATCCGAGCTTCTGGCAAGCCGGCGCATGGCGGAAATGATCGAAGCTTTAAAAGCCAGTGCCGATGTAGTGATATTTGACGCTCCTCCGGTGATGGTGGTCACTGATGCGGTGATTTTGGCAAAGAAGCTGGATGGCGCCATCATGGTCGTGCACGCAAGCATAACCGATAGAATGCTGGCGCATCGCGCGGTCAGAAACCTCAAGGATGTTGGCGTTTTCGTCCTTGGAGGTATTCTTAACGGCTTTACTGCCTCCCGCAGTTATTCCCGCTATGGTTACTATTATTATCGTTATTACCGGGAAGGCTATTATTAATCATTCTGTTCTTCCATGTTTTCCATTAAATAGTCAGCAGTGATGGTGCTATAATCACCGTCATGCGCAAATATTCTGCACATTTTTTCTTACTCTTTACTATTAATTTCCTCCCATACTCCTTCTTTATTGCTGTCAGCCATGCCGCACCACCCATCAGCACAGACCTGGTTCCGCAGCAAGTCCCCACTTACGATGACGCGCAGCTTCTGCAGGCGCCGGGGTTGCCTCTGGCGTTGGGCGATGCCACCGGGCAGGTAATTGTCTTCAAGGGGCAGGATATTCGGCAAAGCGGATACCTGGATATCACGGACTTTTTGGAACGCCTGCCTGATCTTTTCACCGAGCGTTATTATAGTCGTCCGGGAGCGGTCACCAAGACCTTTGCCCGGAGTGCCCAGCCTAACGACATCTCTGTTTTTATTGACGATTTCCCGGTCGCCAGCCTCTATTCCGGCATCGCCGACTTAAGCCGTATCCCGTTGGAGGACATCATATCAGTAGAGGTTTATCCAGGCAGTTCGGCGCTGTCATGCGGGCGGGATGGTGCCGGTGGCACAGTTCGCATCAACACCCGCCAGGGGCGGCTGGAACGGGCAAGCTCATGGCTCTGCTTCACTGACAGCACCTTTGATCGCGAACGATACAAGCTGGATTTTGGCAATTCGTTCAGCCTCATGGATATGCGCATAGCCGGCAGCCGTGAGATAAGCACGGGATGGATCTGGAACGCCCGCAGCCGTCTTTCCAACATCAGCGGTTACACCCGGTTCTTCCCCGAAAATCCCATCAAACTCACGCTGGCGGGCAACCGCTTCGGCAGGTATCAGGAATTGCCCGCTCCTATCGGTGAAGAGGATCTGTATTCCCGCACCCAAAATTACCAGGACGAACTGCGCTATGATTTGGAGGGAAAGATAGACTGGGAAATCGCCAGAGGCAGTGAAATTTCGCTGAAATATCTGTTTGCACAGGATGATCGCACGCTTATCCTTCCGCAGTTGCAGGGCAGCCGTGATCAAGGCTTTAACCAGGAAACAGTGCTTGGTTACAAGCAAATATGGGATAAAAATGGATTAACTTTTGAATCTGGTATAATGAAGTGGAAAAGCTCGGGTGCTGCAACCAACGCCTTCTATTATAGCCGGGAACCGATATACTATCGCGGCAGCAAAAGTGAGCCTTGGGCAAAACTTTCGGCGTTGTGGATGCCGGATGCGGCGCTAAGTATATTGCCCGCAGTAAAATACAGCAGTGTGGTGGAAGAGAATCGTTTTGATCCCGGCTTGAATATAGGCTGGCAACCTGTAAGAGGACTTTTGTTCTACGCTAATGGGGCATCAACCTTTCATCGTTACCTGCCGCGGGAACAGAAGGTGAATGGCGCTCCCAAAATCAGCACTGCCCTGGGCGGTGAAGTCGGCGCCAAAGCCCGGCACCCCTGGCGTGGCGAATTTGGCATTTTGGGATACTGGCGTAGCGAAAACGACCGTCCCGAGGAAGGCAGCCTGGTCGTGCACGACAAAGCGCGGTTCAATGGTGGCGGTGTTTGGCTGTCATGCAACCCCTGGATTCCCGACCTCTTCCTACTGGCTTCGGCGAGCCTGGATCGGTCGCAAGCCGATGGGCGTGAACTTCCCATGATACCGCAGGAACGTGTGCACAGCCGCCTGGATTATTCCCTCCCCTTCTTTGACGGTGACTTGCGCTTTGGCGCGGCGGTGGAGACAGATTTCATCGGCAGGAGAAGCTATGTCATGCGAGCTAGTGATCCGTTGCATCCTGATTACGCACATCTGGGAACCTACTCACTAATCAACTTCCTGGGTTACATCCAGCTTTTGCAGGTGCGGGGATTCGCCAATTTTTATAACATTACCAATAACGAAAGCCGGGTAATTGTGCCCAACTACAAATCACCCGGCTATGAAATGGCAATAGGGGTAACCTGGCAGCTTTTTGACTGAGGAGTGTCTATGCGATCAATCATAGAGATTATTACTGCCAAACGGGACGGCAAGGCTGTTACCGCTGAAGAATGGGCATATATTGCCAATGGCGCTGCCAAAGGGACCATCCCCGATTATCAACTGGCTGCATTTTTGATGGCATGTTATTGCCGCTCGCTCACCAACGCCGAGACCGATGCCCTGGTCACTGCAGTCCGTGATAGCGGTAAAATCCTGCATGTGGATGGGGGAGGACGCCCGCGTGTAGACAAACACAGCACCGGCGGCATTGGCGATAAGGTCAGTCTGATCTGCGCGCCACTGGCTGCCACCTCCGGTCTGTGCGTCCCCATGATCGCGGGCAAGGGATTGGGTTGGACTGGCGGCACCGTGGACAAGCTGGAAAGCATCCCCGGCGTCTCCCTGTCCCTCACACCAGAGCGCTTCCAGGAGCTATTGGATGAAACCGGCTTTTGCATCGGCGCCCAAACCGATGACATCGCCCCCGCCGACCGCAAACTCTATGCGCTGCGGGATGTTACCGCCACCATTGATAGCATCCCCCTGATCGTGGGGAGCATCATGGGCAAGAAGCTGACAACCGAGGCAGACGGGCTGGTGCTCACCGTGATGTGGGGCAGCGGCGCCTTCATGCACAGCCGCGAGAAAGCGGTGGAACTGGGCAAGGCGCTCAAGCGCTCGGGCAAGGCGAATGGGCGCAAGGTTATCGTGCTGCTGGTGAACATGGATTGGCCACTGGGGCACTATGTTGGGAACCTTGCTGAGATCATTGAGGTCATCAAATTCTTCCTGGAAGGCAGCCTGGAGAGCCGGCTCTGGTCGGTAGTGCGGGCGACCATAGGCGCCATGCTGCTTGCGGGCGGTCTGGTTAAATCCATAGAGGAAGGGATGGGCTGGCTGGTGGAGGGCGAGCCGGAAGGCAGGATGACCATCGGGCTGCATGAGGAGCTGCTGAGCGACGGCTTCCACAGCCTGCTGGACTATCTGGAGATGCTGGATGGTTTGGCACGGTTAAAGGAGCTGATGGCGACTGCCAACTGGCGGGTGATGGGGACGGTAAAGGCGCCGCATGCCGGCTATCTGTTGCCCCGCGATTGTTCGCTTATCGGGAGGGCGCTGACCGAACTGGGCGGCGGCAGGACGAAGCTGGATGACAAGATCAACCCCTATGTAGCCATAGAGTGCATGGCGGGTATCGGCGAGAAGCTGATCGCCGGGCAGCCCATCTTCCGGGTGCTGGATTGCGACGGCGAAGTGGCGCTGACCGCCGGGCAGGTGGCACGGGCGGTGGAGTTGCTCAAGGATTCATTCTCCATAGAGGAAATTCCTTATGAACCGCCGCTGGTATGGGAGGAATTGAAGTAGCTTCGGTGTAATTTATACTAAATAAAGCTTGCAGTGAAAAAAGTGCTATAATTTTGGTAACCAATGCAATTGGAGGTTAATAATGAAACCGTCCGTTGCTGTCATTCTTTCTTTTATCCTGCTTATTCTTTCAAGCTTCTCCTTTGCATTAACCTATCACGATCCAACTGACTATATGCAGTGGGATAAACCCCATTTCCTCTTCCCCAATTTCTTCATCAACTGGACGATGATTGCCTCTCCGTCCGTGCCCTGTAGTTATAACGCAGGTGCATATACAACTTATGCCAACTTTTATCAGATTTGTGGTTTGGATGCCGGCATAACCGTCTACCCATTCATTCAAAAATATAATGGATCCAGTTGGTCCATCCTGTCCACATCTCATCCTGGAGGCGGTGTTTACAACCATTCTGCGGCATACATCACCAATAAAATCGTTATATCAGGTGGAAATACCAGCCCGGGCAACTACTACGATTACACGACTGTTTACAACACCAGCACAAATACCTGGGCGCAAAGCACACCCATGCCGCAGGCGCACATGATAAACACAGCTATGGTCAGCAACGGAACCAATACCTGCTGGCTGCTGGGTGGTGAAATAGGTGGCACCGGCACCGTGCTCAACACGATCTACAAATGGACTCCTGATGTCTCCAGCATGCAATCGCTGGCGCCCATGCCCGCCCCGCGCAAAAATGTGTCGGCAGCTTACTTCTGGAACATGATCTATGTGTTTGGAGGAGCCAGTTTGGGAGATACTGGGACAAATTCTATTTGGCTTTATGATTGCATCGCCAATTCCTGGTCTATAGTGCCAATGACGCTCACCCATGCACGCACACGTGCGGCTGCAATTCAAGCCTTATATGTAGATATTTTTGTTATGGGGGGGCAGAATGGCTCAACTTACTTGAGCAGCGTGGAGAGATATCGACCCGAAGACAATACAATGATTGATGTTACACCCATGCTGTTTACTACGGCAGGAATGGCAGCCGGTGGAGAATGTTATGGCACCCCAAAAGTCAAAGACCAGGAGTATTATGGTAACTTTTACGTTTCAGGAGGTTATAACGGCTCATTGGTAACGCAGGCTAACATGGCTTCTGTAGGCAATGGCGAAGTGGAAGCCACCAGCCTGGGTAATATCAAGGCGCTATATCGTCAATAAAGCGAGGTGTAATATGCAAGCTGCTCCTTTAGTTGGACTTATATTGATTCTGCTAGTCCTTTCCAGCTTTTCTTTGGTTGTAACCTATCACGATCCAACTGACTATATGCAGTGGGATAAACCCCATCGGTTCTTTTCCAACTTCAGCATATCCTGGACGATGATTGATTCGCCACAGTTTCCTTGCAGCAATACCGCAGGCGCCAATTCAGGTGTGAATCTTTATCAGGTATGTGGCAGGGATAGCAGTTTACAAGTTTATCCGAACATTCAGCGCTATGCGGGTTCATGGTCGGTTCTGGCAACCCCGCATCCAGCGGGTGGCGTATATAACCATTCTGCAGCTTACATCACTAATAAGATTGTCGTTTCAGGCGGGAATACCAGCCCAGGCATCTACTACGATTACACAACTGTCTACAACACCAGTTCCAACACCTGGTTGCTAAGCACGCCTATGCCGCAGGCTCACATGATTAATACGACGATGGTCAGTAATGGGACAAACACTTGCTGGCTGCTGGGCGGTGAAATAGGTGGCACCGGCACAGTGCTGAACACAGTCTACAAATGG
>Ga0315280_10001430_pt1 | contig 41113 bp, 37 predicted proteins | sample YL17G06_40_MG_FD_203697 | JGI IMG/M metagenome (GOLD analysis project Ga0315280, IMG submission 203697) | Sediment microbial communities from Yellowstone Lake, YNP, Wyoming, USA - YL17G06_40 | ecosystem: Environmental > Aquatic > Freshwater > Lake > Sediment | place: USA: Wyoming | collected...
CCGCCACCCGCGGGATCACAGGATGGAGCGCGCCATCCAGGTGCGCGTTTCCCAGGGTGCCGAAGGTTGCCTGCAAGGAGGGGATCATCGGAATGCCGCCGCCCAGCGTCATGGCCAGCGTCCGGGCGAAGCGGGAAAACAGATAGCCGCGCAGCAGATCCCCCACCCAGGGGAGCCGGAGGGTGAAGCGGTCCACCCAGAGCCGCCCGCCCGGCGTCCTCCACCAGCGCCATACCCCCAGCGCGAGCAGGGCGACGATCCCGCCGGCGACCGGCAAGGCGCCCCGCAGGCGCTGCGTCAGGAACACCAGCATCCGGGTTGCCGCGGGGAGATCGGCCTCCATATCGCCGTAGATCCGGGTGAACGTGGGAACCACGAATGTCAGCAGGAAAGTGATGACGGCTCCTGATGCCACAACGAGGACAGCCGGGTAGGTCAGGGCCGCGCGGAATCGCTGCCGCAGGGCCATGATCCGCTTCTGATATTCCAGGTACCGCGAGAGGGCGTCCACCAGATTCCCACTCTGCTCGCCCGCTTGCAGCGCCCCCGTGTAGAGCGGGGAGAAGATCCGCGGGTGCTGTGCCAGGGCGGCGGAGAGGGCCGCGCCGCCCTTCACCGCTTCGCGCGCATCGGCCAGGACGGCGCGCAGGTGGGGCTGCTGGGTTCGTTCACCCAGGAGATCCAGCGCCGTGAGGATGGGCAGCCCGGCCTTGATGAGCGCCAGAAGTTCCTGGTTGAACACCAGGAGGGCCCGGAGTCCGACGCGACCGCGGCCGAGGCTGAAGTGCGGACGCAGACCCCGAACTTCGGTCGAGCCCTCGACGGCAAAGACGAAATACCCCTTGGCTTCCAGGCTTCGCCGGGCGGCCTCGGGGCTTTCCTCCTCGACCTCCTGGGTGAGGAGGCTTCCCGTGGGGGTCCCGACCCTGCAAGAGAAACGCGGCATTGCCTCCCCGCTGCCTATTGAAACCGGATTCTAGCGATGAGTGGCCGAACTACGCAAGGGAATTATCGCGGAGAGGTCAGGGGCATTCCTTCCGTCCGTGCTGACCGGCAGGATCGGGTTCCCCTGCTAACCCCCGTTTCGGGTGTCGGTTTTTCCTGCGGGATAGGGCGTTCCGGGACCGGAAGATCGCGCTTGACCATCCCGCGTTAAGAGAATACAAAGACCCGACAGCCATCCGAAGCGCTCGCCTCAACCTATCCCTCGCGGCCGCTCCTCCGGGGCGGAGTATTGATGGAGCAGACTGCCATGCGGCGTCATGACTGGAGTGCCGAGAGCCCCTGGCCGCACCGCCTCGCCCTGATCAGCACCGGGGCCACCTTTCTGCTGATCCTGGCGGGCGGGGTGGTCACGACCACCGGGGCGGGCCTGGCCGTCCCCGACTGGCCGACGACGTTCGGGTACAACATGTTCCTGTATCCCTGGGCGAAGATGACCGGGGGGATTCTCTACGAGCACAGCCACCGGCTCATCGGCTCGCTGGTCGGCCTGCTGACCCTGGCGCTGGCCATCGTGTTGTGGGCGGTCGAGCCGAGGCGATGGGTGCGCTGGCTGGGGGCCGCGGCCCTCCTGGCGGTCATTGTTCAGGGGGTCCTCGGCGGCCTGCGCGTGGTCCTGGTCGCGGAGCAGCTTGCGCTGTTGCACGGGGCCCTGGCCCATGCGTTCCTGGGACTGGCGGCCAGCCTGGCGCTCTTCACCTCCCGGGCCTGGACGGACCTGCCCGCTCCGTTGCCGGTCGAAGTCGCAGGTCGCCCCCGCCTCTCCTGCGTCGTCCTGACGGCCGGGACGTACGTGCAGATCGTCCTCGGCGCCGTCGTGACCCACACCGGCGGCGGGCTGGGCGCCCATGTCGGGATGGCTCTGCTGCTGTCGGTCCTGGTGCTCGTGGTGACCCGGCATGTCTGTTCGCGTTTCGCCGACCGGGCAGAGCTTGTCCGCCCCGCCAGGTTCCTCCGCCTGTTCTGGGTTCTGCAGTTGATCCTGGGGGCGGGATCGTACGTCATGGAGCTCGGAGACCGCCAGGCGCCGATGTCTGCCCTTCTGGCGCTGGCCTTTCCCGTGGCCCACCGGATCGGCGCGGGATTCATGCTGGTGGCCGGCCTGGCTCTCACCCTTCAGGTTTTCCGGCTCTCGCGGCTCGGCGCGCGGGCCGCGGCAGAGAACCAGGTGACGGGAGAGGTGCCGGCATGATGCCTCGGGCGGTGACCATCGGTGGCGAGGCGGCACCCGCGGGAAGGCGTTGGGCCGATTTTTTGGCCTTGACCAAGCCCAGGGTAGTCCTGATGGTCCTGGTCACGACGGCCGTGGGCTTCCACGTGGGATCGCTGGGACCGTCCGACCCCTTCCGGTTCCTGCACACGCTGCTCGCGACGGCCCTGTCGGCAGGAGGCGTCCTGGCCCTGAACCAACTCCTCGAACGGGACACGGATGCCCTGATGGCACGGACGCGGTCCCGGCCGCTGCCGGATGGGCGGATCCAGCCGGCCCAGGCGCTTGTCTTCGGAATGTCGCTGGCCCTGGCCGGACTGGCGTACTTCGTGATCGCCGTGGATGGGCTGAGCGCCCTGGTGACGGCGATCACGGCCGGGACCTATCTCTTCGCCTATACGCCGTTGAAGCGGCGCTCGTCCCTTTGCACGGTCGTCGGGGCGATCCCCGGGGCGCTGCCGCCGGTGACGGGCTGGGCGGCCGCGCGCGGGGAGTTCGGCTTCGGGGCCTGGGTCCTGTTCGGCATCCTGTTCCTGTGGCAGTTGCCCCACACCCTGGCCATCGCGTCCGTCTATCGCGCCGACTACGCCTGCGCCGGTCTCTGCGTCCTTCCCGTCGTGGACCCGGCCGGCGGCAGCGCCGGACGCCAGGCGGCGGTGAGCTGTCTGGCGCTTCTGGCCATGGGCCTCCTGCCGGCCCTGGTGGGCATGGCGGGATGGCTTTATTTCCTGGGCGCGGGAGTCCTGGGGACCGGCCTCCTCCTCTGCGGACTCTGCCTCGCCCGCTTCGACTCGCCGGCGGCCGCGCGCCGTCTCATGTTCGCCACCCTCGTGTATCTCCCCGCCCTGTTCGTCCTGATGGCGCTGGACAAGCTCGCCTTCTGATCCCGCCTCCTCGGTCCGCGCTCCAACCAGGAGACTGTCAACCGCCAGGTGGTCATGACGGCCGACCGTCACCACGGGATTTCCCAAACATTTCACCGCAGAGCTCGCAAAGATCGCAAAGACCCATCGGGTTTCAACCACCTGGGCTCGGCGCCTGGGCCAAAATGTTCCGGTCTGCGCCGCATTTTTCTCCCGCCGTTCTTTTGGATATGGGGGATTTCTTCGCGGGCTTGGCGCGCTTTGCGGTTCAAATGCACTTTCTGGGCATAGAAGAAGTCACTCGGGCGCCGGGGGCGCCCATGGATCCGTTCGAGTATTGGGGATCGGGGAACGAAGGGGGGATGGAGCCCGCTACTGCAGGGAGGTCAGGCCCCAGGGGGGAAGGGCGGGGATCCAGTGCCGCGTGAAGACATCGCTCAGGGTGAGGACGACGAGGATCAGCAGCCAGAACAGCCCCGCCCCCACGAACACCCAGGTCAGGCGGCTGCTCCACCGGACGTGCATGAAGTACAGCATGACCAGCGTGGCCTTTGTCACCGCGATGGTGAGGGCTGCCACGGCATTCGCATAGTGCAGCCGGCCGCCGCCGAGGTCGAAGAAGGATACCAGGACGGTGAGGGCGGTGAGGGCCAGCAGCGCCCCGAATATCTGGACGTAGAGTCTCGTCGGAACGACGTGCTGTGTCATGCGTGGCGGGCCACCAAGTAGAGGAGCGGGAACAGGAAGATCCAGACGATATCCACGAAGTGCCAGTACAGCCCCGAGACCTCGACCGGCGTGAAGTAGTCGGCCGTGTACCTGCCCCGCCAGGCCTGGACGATGAGGATGGTGAGCAGGACCACTCCCACAACCATGTGCAGGGCATGCATGCCGGTCATGGCGAAGTAGAAGGAGAAAAACAGCTGGACGTTCCGGGCCACGGGGCTCGGGAAGCTGAAATTCGGGCCCGGGACGAGGTGCTGCTCGAACTTGTGGGTGTACTCGACGGCCTTGATCCCCAGGAACGCGAGGCCGAGCAGGAGGGTGAGCGAGAGGAACAGGAGCTGGCCGTTGCGGCGCCCCAGTTGCGCGCTCCGGACGGCCATCGCCATGGTGAGGCTGCTGCCGATCAGGATCGCCGTGTTCGTGGTCCCCAGGATGAGGTCGAGATGTTTGCTCCCCTCGGCGAAGGCCTCGCCGTATGCGGACACGTACACGGCGAACAGGGTGAAGAGGCCTCCGAAAAACATGATCTCGGTGATGAGGAAGGTCCACATCCCGAGATGGGAGGCCTGGTACTGCTGCCCCGCGTCGTCGAACTGGTGGGCCACGGATGCGTGGGGCTCAGGCACGACTGACCTCCGGGGCGGCATGGGGCTCCGCCTGGTCGTACGCGTACGCCTCGCGCGTCACCACGGGCGTCTTGTCGAAATTATCCGTCGGCGGCGGTGAGGCGATCTCCCATTCCAGGCCGACCGCGGCCCAGGGATTGGCCTCCGCCGCGGCTCCGTATCGCAGCGACCAGAGCAGATAGATCAGCGCGAGGAGGTAGCCCAGGCCGAGGATGGACGCGCCCGCCGTCGAGAGGACGTTCAGGACCTGGAACTCGGGCGGGTAGACGTGGTAGCGGCGCGGCAGGCCCAGGAAGCCCAGGATGAACTGGGGGAAGAAGGTCAGATTGAATCCCACGAACAGGATCAGGGCCGCGGCCCGCGCCAGGGTCGCGGGGTACATCCGCCCCGTCATCTTGGGCCACCAGAAATGCAGGCCGCCGAGGAAGCCCATGATGGCCCCGCCCACCATGATGTAATGGAAGTGGGCCACGACGAAGTAGGTGTCGTGCAGGTGCACGTCGGTGCCCAGGTTGGCGAGGAAGAGGCCGGTGAGTCCCCCGATGGTGAAGAGCCCGATGAAGCCGAAGGCGTAGAGCATGGGGGCCTCGAAGGAGATGGAGCCCTTGTACATCGTGGCCGTCCAGTTGAAGACCTTGATCGCCGAGGGGATGGCGACCAGGAAGGAGAGCAGCGAGAAGATCAGGCCCGCGTAGACCGACTGGCCGCTCACGAACATGTGGTGGCCCCACACCAGGAAGCCCAGGACGGCGATGGCCAGGCTGGAGAACGCGACGAAGCCGTAGCCGAAGATCCGCTTCCGGGAGAAGCAGGCGATCAGCTCGCTGACCACGCCCATGGAGGGCAGGATCATGATGTAGACGGCCGGATGGGAGTAGAACCAGAAGAGGTGCTGGAACAGGAGCGGGTCGCCCCCCAGGGCGGGATCGAAGATGCCGATGCGGAGCCCCCGCTCCAGCGCCACCAGGACCAGGGTGATGGCCACCACCGGCGTCCCCAGGATCATGATGAGGCTGGTGGCGTACTGGGCCCAGACGAACAGCGGCAGGCGGGACCAGGTCATGCCGGGCGCCCGCATCTTGTGGATGGTGACGATGAAGTTCAGGCCGGTGAGGATGGACGAGAACCCGGTGATGAAGACCCCCACCGCGGTGAGCATGACGTTGGTGTTGGAGTACGTGGAGCTGTAGGGGGTGTAGAACGTCCAGCCGGTGTCCACGCCCCCCAGGACGCCGGCCGTCAGCGTGAACAGGCCGCCCACCACGTAGATGTACCAGCTCAGCAGGTTGATCCGGGGGAACGCCAGGTCCCTGGCCCCGATCATGATGGGGACCAGGAAGTTGCCCAGCACGGCCGGAATGGAGGGGATGAGGAAGAAGAAGATCATGGTGATGCCGTGCATGGTGAACATCTTGTTGTACGTCTCGGCCTGAAGCAGATCGCCGTAGGGGCTCAGCAGGCTCACCCGGACCATCCCGGCGAAGATCGAGCCCAGGAGGAAGAAGAACGTGATCGACGCGAGGTAGAGAATCGCGATCCGCTTGTGGTCTACCGTCAGCAGCCACGACTTCACGCTGGATGCCGCGTTGAGGTAATTCGTCCGACCGTCACCCGTCGCTGTACTCATCATTCCGCCTTCGTCTTCTGCTCGGTCCCCAGGGACTTGATGTAGGCGATGATCTGGGCCAGGCCGTCCTCGGTGATCAATCCCTTGAAGGTGGGCATGACCGGCTCATACCCGGCCGCGATCTTCGCCTGCGGATCGACGATCGACTCGCGGATGTAGGCCTCGTCGGCGATCACCGTCTGCTTCGTCGCCAGGGTCACCTTCTTGCCGAACAGGCCCACCAGGGAGGGCGCCCGGCCCTTCCCGTCGGGGAGGTGGCAGCCGATGCACCCGAATTGCTGGAACAGCCGCAGGCCGGCCGCCGCCGGGGACTCGATCATCCCGCCGCCTCGCAGCCAGGCCTCGTAGGCGCTGGGCTCCATGACCACGATCCGGCCGACCATATCGGCGTGGCTGGTGCCGCAGTACTGCGTGCAGAACAGCCGGTACTCCCCGGCCTTGGTGGCCTGGAACCAGGCCGTGGTGTACCGGCCGGGCAGGACGTCCTTCTTGATCCGGAAGGCCGGCACGAAGAAGCTGTGGATCACGTCCTCGGAGGTCATGGTCAGCTTGACCGTGCGGCCCACGGGGACGTGCAGCTCGTTGATCTCGCGCTGGCCGTCGGGATGCTGGAGCTTCCACATCCACTGCTTGCCGACGACGAAGATCTCTATGGCGTCGGCCGGGGGGCTGGACAGGGAGATATACACCCACGCCCCCCAGCCGAACATGACCATGGCCAGCGCCAGCGGGATGATCGTCCAGGTGAGCTCGAGGCCGAGCGACCCGTGGATCGGCCGGGGCCTCTCGTCCGCGCTCCGCCGGCGGTACTTGATGGCAAAGACCGTCACCAGGACGAAGATGAGCCCGGCGAAGAAGACGCTGACCGCCACCAAAAATAGGAGCAGGGCATCCACCTGGCCGGCCATGGTGGACGCGCGCTCGGGAAGGAATCGGACACCGGTCCACATGGATTTAGTGCGCCCCCCCGGCCCTCGAAGCGACCCGACGGTCCCGCCGGACCATCACGGCGATGAACGTGCCCAGGACCAGGACCGTCGCCAGGCCGACCAGCCGGATGACGTTCATGATGATCAAGCCGTACCGGCCCGTGAGCGGATCGTAGTGGTAACAGAACAGCAACACCTGGTCGATGGGCGAGCCAATCCTGCCCTCGGCGGCCTCGATCAGACCCAGGCGGAGGTCCCGGGGCGAGAGGTCGATCCCGTAGAAGTAGCGGGCCGTCCGGCCCTGCGGCGTGAGGATCACGACCCCCGCGGCGTGGGCGTACTGATCCGTCTTGGCGTCGTAGGTATAGCGGAAGCCGATCGCGTTCATGACCCGCCGGATCGAGGCGTCCTGCCCGGTCAGGAAGTGCCAGCCCTCCGCCGCCCCGGGGCGCGCGTATTGCCGGACGGCCAGGTCCTTCTTGGCGGCGGCCTGCGCCGGCGTCTCGCGTGGATTGATGGTCACGGTCACGATGTCGAAGTCCTTCCCCATCTCGAAGGAGATCGGGCGGAGGCTCCTGGCCAGCCCATCCAGCAGCATGGGACACAGCGTCGTGCAGGAGTAATAGACCGGCACGAGGATCACGGGCCTCCGGCCGAAATATTCGCCCAGCGTCACGGTCCGTCCGGTCTCGTCGCGGAAGGCGGCGTCCGGCGGCACCTGCTCGTTCAGCCGGTGGTCGAAGGCCACATCGTTGAAGATGGGGGGAAGCCCCGTATGCGCCGAGGCCGGGACGGGGCCGAGCGCAACCAGGATCCCGCAGAGGCCCAGGACGATAGCCGCCGTTCGCGGCCGGGCAGGGAAGATCTGTGTGCTCATTTGCCCTTCGCCTTTGCCGCCTGGCTCCTGCCGCCCGCGGCGGGCAACCCGCGTTCGGCCAGGAGCTGCATGGCCCGGTCGATGGGGATCCGGACCGCGCCCGCGGCGCGGTCGACCCAGCCATAGCTCTTCAGCGCCGCGTCCTCCGCGGCGCGAAACTCCTGCATGTCCTTGGGCGCAGCGACCTGAAGCCGAGGCTCCGGCGGGGCCGCCGGCTTCGCCAGCGGGGAGGGGGGCGCCTCGGTCTGTGCGAGGCGGCTGGCCGAGTAGTCATAAATCCACATCGACACCACCAGGACCCCCACGATCGTCACGGCCAGGACCACGAGGAAGGTCGCGATGGCCCGGGGCGTGAGGTCTCTCGTCTCGTATCCCGGGGTGGGCCTGGTGTCTCCACCGCCGGCATGCTTCGGGTCGCTCATGATCAGACCCCGCGCGCCTGCTCGGGCGCGCCCGCGAAGCGGGGATCGTGGAGCGGCAGCAGCGACTTCCCCCGGAGCTGTCCGAGGAAGGCCCACAGCCAGATCCCGCCGATGCCGATGGGCGCGAGGAGATCCATCCAGTGGATGGAAATCTGCCCGGGGTGGAACGCCGGAACCACGATGAAGAACAGGTCCACCAGGCGCATGGCGAGCAGGCCGACCGCCACGCCGACCAGGATCCCCGCTCGTCGCTTCGTCGCGCGGGACAGGAGCAGGAGGAACGGGACGGCGAAGTGGAACGCGATCAGGAACATGGCGACCCACAGCCAGCCGCCCGCCATCCGGCTGACATACCAGGGAATCTCATCCGGGAGGTTCCCGGACCAGATGATCAGGTACTGCGAGAAGGCCATGTAGGCCCAGAGCATGACGAAGGCCAGGATGAGGTTCCCCAGGTCATGGAAGTGCTGGGGGGACATCACGGTGGCGAGCGGCCCCCGCTTCGCCAGCCACGACGACACCAGGACCATGAAACACAGCGCGGCCAGGCCCTGGCCGACCATGAACACCGCCCCGAAGATCGTCGAATGCCACTGGGGGCCGAGCGTCATGACCCAGTCGAAAGCGGCGAAGGTCACGGTCAGGCCATAGAGGATCAACCCCGGGCCGCTGAGGCGCCGCAGGCGGCGCGTGAGGTCCGGCGCGGCCGTTCGATCCTGCTCCAGGGACCACTTGCTCAGGAGGAACGCAAGACCGATCCACACGATGAAGTACACGACCAGCCGCCCGAAAAAGAATGGGCCGTTGAGATACGGCTGCCGGTGTCGCAGGATCGCCTGCGCCGCGACCGCCTCCGGCCTGGCCCAGAGGTACAGATCGCGCAGGCCGAACAGGAGCGGCACGAACAGCAGCGCCATGAGGGGAAGCGTCCGGCTCCCCGACTCCAGCAGGCGCTGGATCACGAACCCCCATTTGCCGCTGACCAGGTGGTGCAGCATGAGGATGGCGAGACAGCCGAGGGCGATGCCGATCCAGAACAAATATGCCGTGAGATAGGCGTGGAAGAACTCGGGCGGGCGGGCGAAGGCCCCCGCCGCGCACAGGAGGAGCGCCGCCACGCCCACCATGAGCGATCGCCTCCGGAGGTGATCCACCGAGGGCGGCCGGGCCTCGGGCTGGTTCATGGCTTCTTGCCCTCGAGCTGCCGGCGGGCCTCGGGCGGGACGTCCGCCAGCGTTGCGTTCTGGCTCAACTGCAAGGCGCGGATGTAGGTGGCGATGGCCCACCGGTCCGCGGGAGGAACCTGGGCGGCATAATCCGGCATGGCGCCGAACCCGTTGGTGATCACATCGAAGAAGTGGCCGATGGGCGCCTGGCGGAGGCGGTCGATGTGATAGGACGGAGGGCGGCGGTACCCCCGCTGCACGACCATGCCATCGCCGCTGCCGGTGCGATCATGACAGGGCGAGCAGAAGATGTTGAACCGCTCCTGCCCGCGGGCCAAAAGCTCCCTGGTCAGGGGGACGGGCAGGGAGGTGGCCAGCGCTCCCCCGGACTTCCCGGTGTAAAACCGCTCGTCGGCCTTGAGCTGGCCCTGCGCGACCGTGCCCGGCGGGAGCGGTCGCGCCGACCGGTCGTCCCCGAAGAAGGTGCTCTGCTGGAGCGGCCTGTAACTGGGCTGGTCCGCCATCTGCTGCCGGCACCCAGTTACGACCAGGAAGCAGAAGGCAGAAAGCAGCAGGCAGTAAGCAACGGGCAAAGGGGCATTGTGCTTCCCGCCGCCTTCTGCCATCTGCCATCTGCCTTCTGCCTTCTGGATCCGGTCAGGGTGCAACTTCGGATACCTCTTTCGCCTTCAGGCCTTCCAGGAACCGCCGCGTTCCCTCGCGGTCGAAGCGGGGGTCGGCGGCCTCGATGCAGAGGAAGAACCGGTCCCGGCTGGCCCCGCCGAAGCCGGGAACATTGAAGACCGGGTGGTAGGGCATGGGCAGACCATTCAACGCGATCATCCCCACGACCGCCGTGAGGGCCGCAAAGAGAATGGTGACCTCGAACGTGATCGGAATGTACGCCGGCCAACTGTTCAGCGGGCGGCCCCCGACATTGAGGGGGTAATCGAAGACCGTCACGTAGTACTGGGATGCGAACCCCACGAATGCCCCCACCAGGCCCGCGATCAGGACCATGAGGGGGAGCCGGGTGTGGCGGGCCCCGATAGCCTCCGCCAGGCCCTCGACCGGGAAGGGACTGAACGCGTCCATCCGGCGATACCCTTCGGCGCGCGCGCGCTTCGCCGCTGCCAGCAAGTCGTCGGGGCTGTCGAATTCCGCCATCAGGCCGTAGATGGAAGGCTGCGCGCTCATGGCTCAGTCTCCGGAGGCCAGGGATGGCGCCAGCTCGCCCGCGAGGGCCTGCTTCCCCGCCGGCGGACGCACGAGCGTCCGCATCTCGAAGATGGAGATCATGGGAAGGCCGCGGATGAAGAGGAACATCAGGGACAGGAACAGGCCGATCGTTCCCAGGTAGAGCCCCCAGTCCCAGATCGTCGGATAGTACATCCCCCACGACGAGGGCAGGAAGTCGCGGTGGAGGCTCGTCACCACGATGACGAACCGCTCCAGCCACATCCCCACGTTGATGAAGAGGGCGATCACGAACAGCGCCGGGACGTTGCGCTTGACCTTATCCGACCACAGGGCCTGCGGCACCAGGATGTTGCAGAGGATGAGGGCCCAGTAGACGGGGGCGTAGGGGCCCGTCATCCGGTTCCACGTGGCATAGCCCTCGTAAGTATTGCCGCTGAACCATCCCATGAAGGTTTCCATCAGATAGCCGTACGCCACGATCAATCCCGTCGCCAGCATGACGTTCGCCATGTTGCGCAGGTGGCGGGCGGTGACGAAGTCCTCCAGGCCGTAGATCTTCCGGATGGGGATGATCAGCGTGAGGACCATGGCGAATCCGGAGTAAATGGCCCCCGCCACGAAGTAGGGCGGGAAGATCGTCGTGTGCCATCCGGGGACGATGCCGACGGCGAAGTCGAAGCTCACCACACTATGGACCGACACCACCAGGGGCGTCGCCAGGCCCGCCAGGAGCAGGTAGGCCGTCTCGTACCGGTGCCAGTGCCGGGCGGAGCCCCGCCATCCCAGGGCCAGGACCCCGTAGATGATCTGCAGCAGGCGATGCTTGGCCCGATCCCGGAAGGTCGCCAGGTCGGGGACCAGCCCCACGTACCAGAAGAGCAGCGACACCGTGGCGTAGGTGGAAACGGCGAACACGTCCCAGACCAGCGGGCTCCTGGGCTGCGGCCACAGATGCATGGTGTTGGGGATGGGCAGCAGCCAGTAGGCGAACCACGGGCGACCGACGTGGAGCAGGGGGAAGACCCCGGCGCAGGAGACCGCGAACAGCGTCATGGCCTCGGCGAAGCGGTTGATGGAGGTCCGCCACTCCTGGCGGAGGAGGAGCAGGATGGCCGAGATCAGCGTGCCGGCGTGGCCGATCCCGATCCACCAGACGAAGTTGATGATGGCGAATCCCCAGCCGACGGGGATGTTGATCCCCCAGATCCCGACGCCGCGGTACAGCAGGTAGGCCGCCGACACCAGGAAGAGCTGGAGGAGGAGAAACCCGGCCGCGAACCCGACGAACCAGCCTCGCGGGGTCCGGGTGGTCAGGACGACGTCCCCGATCTTGTCGGTGATGGAGCCGTAGCTGTAGCCCGGCCCGATGATGGGGGGACGGGCTTGCACGCCGGCAGTCTCGGTGTGGCCCTGCGCCGCCATGGCGTTATCCGTTCTCCAGCTCGGGGTTCGGGTTCCGCACCTTCGCCAGATAGGTCGTGCGGGGACGGGTGTTCAGGTCCGCCAGGAGGCCGTAGCTTCTGGGCTCGGCCTTGAGCTTGGACACGCGGCTTCCCGGATCGTTGACGTTTCCGAAGACGATTGCCTGGGCGGGGCAGGCCTGCTGGCAGGCAGTGAGGATCTCTCCATCCCGCACGGAGCGATCGGCCTTTTCGGCCTCGATCTTGGCGGCGTTGATCCGCTGGACGCAGTAGGTGCACTTCTCCATGACGCCCCGGCTTCTGACCGTGACGTTCGGGTTTCGCATCAGCTTCAGGCTGGGCGTCTCGAAGTCCTGGAACTGCAGGAAGTTGAACCGCCGGACCTTGTAGGGGCAGTTGTTGGAGCAGTAGCGGGTGCCGACGCACCGGTTGTACACCATGTCGTTCAGCCCCTCGGCGCTGTGGTTGGTGGCTGCGACGGGGCAGACCGCTTCACAGGGGGCGTTCTCGCACTGCTGGCACATCACGGGCTGGTGGTGGATCTCCGGGTTGTCCACGCCCCCCTGGTAGTAGCGGTCGATGCGGATCCAGTGCATCTCGCGACCGCGGGACACCTGGTCCTTGCCCACGATGGGGCTGTTGTTCTCGGCCTGGCAGGCGACCACGCAGGCATTGCACCCGGTGCAGGCGTTCAGATCGATCGCCATGCCCCAGGCGTAGCCCTCGTACTTGAATCCAGGATAGAGGGTGAGATCCCGCGGCGGCTCTTCCCCCATCTGGCGGGCGAACTCGGGATGCCTCTGGTACTCCTCCAGGGTGCCGGCGCGGACCAGGTGGCGCCCCTCCATGCTGTTGTGACTTTGCGTGGTGACCAGCGGGTATCGCGCGCCGGTCTTGCGAATCGTCAGGCCCGACGCGAACCAGGGCGCCGTCGTGGTCCGCAGGGGATAGGCGTCGAACCCCGCGCCCGTTCCCACCCGACCGGTCCGCGTCCGCCCGTAGCCGAAGTGCACGGTGATGGAATCCGAAGCATGGCCAGGCATGATCCAGATGGGGGCGCGGACGGTCCGTCCCCCGTGCTGCAGTTCCACGACGTCGCCGGTGGAAAGACCGAGACGCTCTGCGGTGGCGGGGCTCACCAGGGCGGCGTTGTCCCAGGTGAGCTTGGTCAACGGCTTGGGCAGCTCCTGGAGCCAGCCATTGTTGGCGAACCGGCCGTCCCAGATGGTGGGATCGGGGAGGAACACGATCTCGAGGCCGCCCCCCTCCCCGTTTCCCCGTTTCCCCGTTTCTCCGATTCCCTTCTTGAGGGAGACCGACTTCGCCGGCAGCGCCGTTCCGTCGATCACGCCATCGTGAAGCGCCGTCCGCCAGAACAGCTCGAAGTCCTTCGACCGGTGCCGACCCTTCCAGTAGTCGCGGACGATCTCGTAGCCGGTGCGCCCGGGTTGTCCCAGGATCTCCGCCAGAAGCTCGTGCGCCGACTTCCCCCCGTAGAGCGGGGCGATCAAGGGCTGGATGACCGTGGCGGTCCCATCGTAGGCGCGGGCATCGCTCCACGCCTCCAGGTAGTGCGCCTCGGGGATGTGCCAGTCGCACAGGCGCGCGGTCTCGTCGTCGTACAGACCGAGGTGGACCCGGAACTTCGCCCGGGAGAGGCGCTCGGCAAACTGGAGATCGGCCGGCGCCGTGAAGGCCGGGTTGCCCCCCAGGACGATCAGCACGTCCACCCGGCCCGCCTCCATGTCCCGGGCGAGCGCCTGAAGCGATTCGCGCTGGTCCACGGGATTGGCTTCGACCGGATCGGTATGGGTCACGGTGGCGCCGACGTTTCCCAGGGCATGATTGATGGCATGGATCAGCGCGTGCACGACGGGCGGCTGCCCGTCGCCGGCCACCACGAGGCTCGCCCCGCGGTGCTTCTGGAGGTCGCGAGCCACGGCGGCGATCCACTTGGCATGGGGCCCCGAGGCGGCCGCTGCCGTGCCCCCCAGGATCCCCAGGCCCTGGGCCACGGCGCGGGCGAATCCCTCGATCTCGCCGGCCCGGAGCGCCAGGCGATGGTCCGCCATCGTCCCGGTGTTGGTAGGGGTGCTCTCCACGACGTAGAGGCGGTTCATCCGGGCATCGCGGCCGTGGATCTTGCGCCGCTCGGCGAAGTCATGCGCGTACCGCACGCAGCCGGGTCCGGAACACAGGAAATCGGCGTCCAGGGCCAGGATCACGTCGGCCCTCTCGAGCCGATAACGGGTCTCGACGAATTCCCCGAAGGCGAGGCGGGCCCCCAGTCGCGCGTTATCCCGCGCGGCGGGCTCGTACTGGTGCCACTTGGCCGCCGGGAACCTGGCCAGAAGCGCCCGCAGTTGGGCGGCGAGCGTAGGTGAGGTTACCGTTTCCGTGAGGACCCGGAGCCCCGCGCCCCGCCGCGCCTTCTGCTTTTCCAGTTCGGTCCCCAGCGCCGCCGCGAAGGCGTTCCACGAGCTGATGTGTCCCGCGTTGAGTACCGCCTGGGAGCGATCGGGGTCATACAGAGTGAGGATGGAGGCCTGGGCGAAGGCGTCGGTGGCGCCCAGGCTGGCCGGATGCTTCGGATTGCCCTCGACCTTCGTCGGGCGCCCCATGTGGCTCTCGGCCAGAAGGCCGGTGGCGTACCCGCCAAGCGGCATGGCCGTGGCAAAGAACAGCGGCTTGCCCGGGACGATCTCCTCGGGCGCCTTCACGTAGGGGACGATCCGCTCGTCGGGCTGGCCGGTGCAGGCGGAGAGGCCCGCCAGGGCCAGGGACGCCCCCATCAGCTTCAGGAAGCCGCGGCGACTGACCGGGTCCATCCATTCCGAGGCATTTTCGGGGAATTCGCGCCGCAGGAGGGACTGGAATTCCTCGGTGTCGGCCAGCTCTTCCAGGCCCCGCCAGTACTCGCGACCCCGGGCGGATGCCAGCCGCTCCCGGATCGCGGGGAGGTCCAGATTATTCGTGGTGCCGCCCGTCTCTGCCATCGTGCGTGTCTCGACGCCCTACCGGTGACACGTGGAACAGCTTGTGAGATACGCCGTGCTCTGGATCCGGTATTCCTTCACCAGCTTCCGGCCGAGGGAGAGCTGGTCCTCCGGCGGCTGGTACTCCATGCTGAAGACGTACTCCCGGGGTCGCACGAACCGCTCGGGCGCCCGGTGGCATTCCAGGCACCATTCCATGTAGAGGCTGTTCGCCTTGGCGATCAATGGCATCTGGTCCACGCGGCCGTGGCAGGTCGAGCAGCCGACGCCCTTGTTCACGTGGATGCTGTGGTTGAAGTAGACGAAGTCGGCCAGCTTGTGGACCCGGACCCACTCGAGCGAGCGGCCCGTTCGCCAGCTCTCTCGCACGGGTTCCAGCATGGGGCTGTCGGCCCAGATCTGGGTGTGGCAGTTCATGCACGTCTTCGTCGGCGGAATCCCGGCGAAGGCCGATTCTTCCACCGAGGTGTGACAGTAGCGGCAGTCGATCCCGTCATCGCCCACATGGTGCTTGTGGCTGAAGGGCACCGGCTGGCGGCGGGCGACTCCGACCCCGGTCATGTAGGGTGAAATGACAATTCCCCCTACAGCGAGAAGCAGCACGACAACAAGGGTTCCGCCAGCGACGATGCTGAACCGCGCCAGAGTGTTCGTCGTCGGCCGGAAGATCTGCGCCATAGTGTCGGGCCGTCACGTACTGCCTGTTCGTTAGGGCATCGCCGGGCCGTTTAAGCGCAACAAAAAACCCGATGGAGAATCCCGATACTCCAACGGGGGCCGTTCGCTTTGTGCCGTCCGGCGCGACAGGCGGGAAGGCACGGTCCAGAAGCTCGCTCACACTGTGGCATGAGCCCGTGTGGCCGCTCATGCCGGCTGCGGATAGCTTTCAATACGGTGCTAAGGGGGCGGTGTCAAGCGTCTTCTCTTGGTCCGGCACACGGGTCAGCGCTCGTATTTCCCTGCCGGCCCGCCCGCCGGAAACACGGGTGAGGCTGCGGGCCAGAGCCCCCTATTTCGGGGGGAGGGGCTGTCGGGGATGCCGTTCCTGTGGTACAGTGGGACGGCCCGATGGAGCGAAGGGGACACGGCATCCGGGGCGGGACGGGGCGACCAGATGCGGCAAGATGAGCAGAGAGCATCCCAGGACGGGCAGGGCCCGGCGGTGGAGGTGGAGAACCTCCGGCACCTGTACGGTGAGCGCGAGGCCCTCGCGGGTATCACGCTCAGCGTCGCGCGGGGCGAGATCCTGGGGCTTCTCGGCCCGAATGGCGGCGGTAAGACGACCATGTTCAAGATCTTGTCCACGCTGCTCCCGGTGAGGCACGGGACCGTCCGGATCTTCGACCATGACATCCGCCGCGAGGCGCACCACGTGCGCAGCCACCTGGGGGTCGTCTTCCAGCACCCCAGCCTGGATCCCAAGCTCACGGCGATGGAAAACCTCGTGCATCATGGCCACCTGTATGGGCTCCGGGGGGCGACCCTCATGGGCCGGGCGCAGGCGCTGCTTTCGCGGCTGGGCCTCGGCGAGCGCGCGCGGGAGCGCGTGGAAACGCTCTCGGGCGGGCTGCAGCGGCGGACGGAGTTGGCCAAGGCGCTGGTGCACGGGCCGGACCTTTTGCTGCTGGACGAGCCGAGCACCGGGCTGGACCCCGGCGCGCGTCGCGACTTCAGCAACTATCTTGTGGAGCTCCGGAACCAGGACCGGGTCACGGTCGTCCTCACGACCCACATCCTGGACGAGGCCGAGCGGTGCGACCGGGTGGGGATCCTCCACCAGGGGAGGCTGGCGGCCCTGGGGACCCCGGACGAGCTGAAGGCCAAGCTGGGGGGCGACGTCGTCGTGATCCACTCCGGGAACCCTGAAGGCTTGCGGGAGAGGATCCGCGAGCGGTTCGGGTGTGAGCCCGTGCGAGTGGACGGGACCCTGCGCGTGGAGTGCCCCCGGGGCCACGAGTTCGTCCGCGACGTGGTGGATGCCTTTCCCGGCGAGGTGAAGTCCGTGACCTACGGCAAGCCCACGCTGGAGGACGTCTTCGTTCACCTGACGGGCCGCCGCCTGTGGGGCGAGGAGACGAACGGGGGAGAGGGGGCGTGACGGGTTTCATCCTTCCGGTGATGACACTCTGCTGGCGAGAGGTGGTGCGGTTCTGCCGCCAGCGGAGCCGCTTGGTGGGCGCCTTCGTCCAGCCCCTGGTGTTCTGGCTGCTCCTCGGCGGAGGCTTGCGGGCATCCTTCCGCCCTCCCGGGACGCCGCCGGGCACGAGCTACGTCGAGTACGTCTATCCCGGGATCATCGCCATGGTCCTCCTCTTCACTGCCATCTTCGCCACGATCTCGGTCATCGAGGACCGGCGGATGGGATTCCTGCAGGGCGTCCTGGTGTCCCCCGTCTCGCGGTCCAGCATCGTCCTGGGCCAGGCGCTGGGCGGCACGACCCTGGCCCTGATCCAGGGCATCATCTTCCTCCTCCTGGCGCCGGCAGCCGGTGTGCCCTTGACCGTGGCCTCGGTCCTGTGGATGGTGCTGGTGATGTTTCTGGTCGCGTTCGGTCTGACGAGCCTCGGCCTGGTCATCGCATGGCGGCTGGAGTCCACCCAGGGCTTCCACGCCGTCATGAATCTGATCCTGCTGCCCATGTGGGTGCTGTCCGGGGCATTCTTTCCCGCGACCGGCGTCCCGGGCTGGCTTGGCTGGACGATGCGGCTGAACCCGCTGACCTATGGCATGGCCGCCTTGCGCCGCTGTCTGTACCTCGGCAATCCCGCGGCGGCGGGACCGGTGCCGCACCTCACGCCGGCGCTGGGCATCATCATCGTGTTCGGCGTTCTGGCCTTCATCGCGGCCACCGACGCCGCCCGCCGCAGCACGGTGTAAAAAAAGTCTTGAACCGCGGGTACCAACGGCACCAACGTTGGTGCGCCAAGGTCGCCACGGATACGATGTCTCGGACTCTCCATCGTAGAACGCAAAAGCCGGCTCATGGGGCATTCAGAATTTTCGTCCGCTCCCCTCAATAAAATAAAATAAATTATTCCGGCCTTGGCGTCTTGGCGGTTAGCATTCTGAGATCGGAGCTTACTTAATACACATGGGGGTGCCATGATCAGCGTCGCGTCGTGGATCGTGTGGTTGCATCTCCTGGGCATTGCCGCATGGCTGGGCGGGGCAGCGGTTCAGCTTCTGGTGATCCTGCCCGCCGTCGGAGCGGAGGGCGAGATGGCGGGGGCGGCGCGGCGCGCCCACTTTCTCACCTCGCGGGCGATGGAGGCCGTCATCATCACCGGGGTCCTGAACCTGCTGCTTCGAGGGATGGGGAGCGACTGGGTATTCAGCCGGGGGTTCATGGCCATGCTCACGATCAAGCTCGTCCTGGTGGCCGTGATGGTCGGGCTGCAGGTGTGGATGGGGCTCGCCTGGAAGGCTGAGGGGGTTCCGGCGGACATGGCGGTCCGCAGAGCCCGCACCAGCCTCATACTCCAGCTTCTTCTCGGCGCCGCGGCCGTCCTCCTCGGCCTCGGCGTCCGGTCCGTATAGGATCGATCCCCCGGGACTTCAGTTTTTTCGCTCTAATCCCCCTCTCCCCCCACGCGGGAGAGGGCGAGGGTGAGGGGGGATAGCCGAGAGGGTGGACACACGTTCGAGAAGAATTCGGCGGGATTAGGGATGGCTCCGAGAACTTCGCCCGGGGGAACCAGGTCTCTTCTGTGTCCCTGGCCCTGCTTGCCGGCGAGGAAATACCCCATCCTGAACGGGTCATGGCGGCGCTGGTGGGCGGAATCTTCAGCGGAACGATCTACGAGGCGGAGAAGGGGACCGGTGCGTGGCGGAACGGACAACCCGCCCGGCCGTCCGAGACCACGACGTTGGGCGACGCCGTCGTGACCCTTGATTTCAATTTCAAGGGGGACGCGGAGGTCTCGCGCCTCTTTCCGCTGCTCGGGCGCATCAAAGACGCGCGCCGGTTTGGGACTGCCGCCTTCGAGTTCGCCGCCGTGGCCTCCGGTGGGGTTGACGCCTACGTGGACGTGCGCGATTCCCTGAGTCCCGAGAACTACATGGCCGCATACCTGATCGTAACCGAGGCAGGGGGTGTGGTCTCGGACCGCTTCGGCGAGCCGCTGCTTCCTATCCGTTCCATGACCCAGGGCCAGAGCATCGTGGCTGCCGCCACCCCCGCGCTCCACGCGGCGATCCTGGAAGTGCTGGGGCGAACCGAAGCCGAAGGGTAGTCTGGTTCGGGGTTCTCTGGATGAATCCTTGGCCAGAAACACGTTGACACCCCCAGGTTCCTTTGGTACCTTGGAGTCACAACGTCGCGAGACGAAAGGATTTCACGCGGTGGGGGAGGTGGGATCCCTGCGGAGTGTTTGGTCCACTGAGTTCCAGCATCGGCACTATTACGTGCCAATCTCGGTCAAGCCCCCTGTCGGGGGCTTCGTCGTTCTTGGAGCGCCGAGAGACAGAACTAGCGGGAGCTGACAAGGATGAGTGCGTACGACGTGGTGGTGGTCGGGGCGGGGCCGGGCGGGTACGTGGCCGCCTTGCGTGCGGCCCAGCTCGGGGCGAAGGTGTGCCTCGTCGAGAAGGACGCGGTCGGCGGCACCTGTCTCAATCGCGGGTGCATCCCCTCCAAGGCCCTGATCCACTCCGCCGGCCTCTGGAAGCGGGCGCGGGAGGGCGCCGCCTTCGGCGTCAATGCCCTTCAGTGGAGCTTCGATTGGGGGAAAGCCCAAAGCCGGAAGAACGACATCGTGAGCACCCAGGTGAAGGGGGTCCACACACTGCTGCAGGCCGCCAAGGTGGAGGTCAAGCAGGGCACGGGCAGCCTGGTGGATGGCAGGACCGTTGCGGTCTCCGCAAACGGCACCGCGGAGACGGTCACGGGACGGGCGATCATCCTTGCCACCGGCTCCGAGCCGGCGGGTCTCCCCGGCGTGCAGGTGGATGGCGAGCGGGTCCTGACCAGCACCGAGGCGCTCCGGCTGCGCGAGCTGCCCAGGACGCTCCTCATCGTGGGCGGCGGCGTCATCGGGATGGAGTTCGCCTCCATGTTGAGCAGCCTGGGGACCCAGGTGACGGTGGTGGAGATGCTGCCGCAGCTCCTCGCCATGGAAGACCCGATGCTCGTCCGCGTCCTCCAGGGCGCCCTGCAGAAGCAGGGTGTCACCTTTCACGTCAGTGCCAGGGTGGAGAAGGTTGAGACCACGCCCTCCGGCGTGCGCGTCGGGATCGGCGGCGGCACCACCCTGGAGGCGGAGCGGGCCCTCGTCGCCACGGGGCGGAGCCTGAACAGCAGGGGGATCGGTCTGGAGGCGGCGGGGGTGAAGGCGGAGCGTGGGGCCATCCTGGTGGACGAACGGATGGAGACGTCCGCCCCCGGGGTCTATGCCGTCGGGGACGTCACCGGCATCTCGCTCTTGGCGCACGTGGCCTCGATGCAGGGGCTGGTGGCGGCCGCGAATGCAGCGGGCGGCCAGGCGGCCATGGACTACTCCGCGGTTCCCAACTGCGTCTACACCGACCCGGAGATCGCCAGCGTCGGCCTGTCCGAGCCCAAGGCGAAGGAGCAGGGGCGCGCCGTGAAGGTGGGCCGCTTCAATTTCGCCGCCCTGGGCAAGGCCATGTGCATCGGGGAAACGGCCGGCATGGTGAAGGTGGTGGCCGACGCCCAGACCGACAAGGTCCTGGGGGTGGGGATCGTGGGTCCGCACGCCACTGGCATCATCGCGGAAGGGGTCCTGGCCGTCCGCCACGGCCTTACGGTGCATCAGGTGGCGGAGGCGATTCATGCCCATCCGACGCTGCCGGAGGCGGTGGGCGAGGCCATGCACGACGTGCACGGACAGGCGATCCACAAGGCGCGGCTGAGAGCGTAGGGAGAGCCGCGAATGGAACTGCTGCAGATCGAAGGGAGTGAGGCCCCGGCGTCAGCGCCGGCGCGACGACTCCCGCCCTGGTTGCGCGCCAGGTCGGGCCACTGGGAGCGGGTGCACGACATGCGGGTGCTCCTCGGCGAGTCCCGCTTGCACACCGTGTGCGAGGAGGCCCGCTGCCCCAACCAGGGCGAGTGTTGGACCCGGGGGACGGCCACCTTCATGCTGCTGGGAGACACCTGCACGCGCAGTTGCGGCTTCTGCGCCGTGACCACCGGAAGGCCCGCTTTGCCCGACCCGGAGGAGCCGCAACACGTAGCCGAGGTGAGCCGGCGGCTCGGCCTCACGTTCGTGGTCGTGACGTCGGTGGCCCGGGACGACCTCGAGGACGGTGGGGCCGCGCACTTTGCCGCCACGGTCCGCGCCATTCACGCATGGAATCCCGCGGCGCAGGTCGAGGTGCTGGTTCCGGACTTCAAGGCGAACCGGGAGAGCATCCGCACCGTGGTTGAGAGCCAGCCGACTGTCTTCAACCACAACCTGGAGACGGTGGAGCGGCTGTCCAGGAAGGTCCGGGTGCAGGCCCGCTACCATCGATCGTTGGAGGTCCTGCGGATCGCCAAAGAGCTGGGACAGCCCATCACCAAGACCGGGATCATGCTGGGCCTGGGCGAAACCCAGGAAGAGGTCGTCGCGCTGATGCGGGATGCCCGCGGGGCGGGATGCGACATCCTGACCATCGGCCAGTACCTGCAGCCGACGAAGCAGCATCTGCCGGTCGTGGAGTTCGTGCATCCCGACCGGTTCGAGGCCCTGGAGAAGGTGGGATACGCCCTGGGGTTCAAGGCGGTCTACTCGGGGCCGTTGGTCCGCAGCAGTTACCACGCGGAGCTGACCGCGCGCAAGGCGGAAGGGGCGACGGCCTGATCCCCTCACCTGTCCTCTCCCCGCACCGGGTACCCCCCTGGGTGGGGTACCCGGGGAGAGGGGCGGGAGAGGGGGGTCGAACGATCGAGCGCCTTTCGGAGTAGAGGGGGGCATGGAAGAGTTCAAACGGATCAAGCGGCTGCCGCCCTACGTCTTCGCCATCGTGAACGATCTGAAGGTCAAGGCGCGGGCGCGGGGCGAGGACATCATCGACTTCGGCATGGGCAACCCGGACCTGCCCACGCCCGCCCACATCGTGGAGAAGCTGTGCGAGGCGGCGCGCAACCCGCGCAACCACCGGTACTCCGCCTCGCGGGGCATCACCAAGCTTCGGCACGCGATCTGCGACTGGTACCGCCGGCGTCACGGTGTCCTGCTGGACCCCGACGCCGAGGCCATCGCCACCATCGGCGCGAAGGAAGGGTTGTCTCACCTGGCCCTGGCCGTCGTGGAACCCGGCGACGTCGCCCTGGTCCCCAATCCGACGTACCCCATCCATGCCTATTCCGTGATCATCGCCGGCGGGGATGTGCGGCACGTCCGCCTCACGCCGGGGGAGGATTTCTTCGAAAACCTGATGGCGGCCTTCCGTGAATCCTGGCCGCAGCCCAAGCTCCTGATCCTGAGCTTCCCCCACAACCCGACGACGGCCGTGGTGGACCTGGCGTTCTTCCAGAAGGTCGTGGCCTTCGCACAGGATCACGATCTCATCGTGATTCACGATTTCGCCTACGCCGATCTCACTTTCGACGGCTACCGGGCCCCCAGCTTCCTCCAGGCGCCGGGGGCGAAAGAGGTGGGCGTGGAATTCTTCACGCTGTCCAAGAGCTACAACATGCCCGGCTGGCGCGTCGGCTTCGCGGTGGGCAACCCGCGGATCATCGCCGCGCTCACCCGGATCAAGAGCTACCTGGATTACGGGATGTTCCAGCCCATCCAGATCGCGTCCATCATCGCGCTCAACGGGCCGCAGGAGTGCGTGGGGGACATCGTGCGGACCTACGCCTCCCGGCGGGATGCCCTGTGCGAGGGGTTGACCCGCGTGGGATGGAAGATCGACAAGCCACTGGGGACCATGTTCGTGTGGGCCAAGATCCCCGACCCGTTCCGGATGATGGGCTCCCTGGAGTTCAGCAAGCACCTCCTCGAACAGGCCAAGGTGGCGGTGTCTCCGGGGATCGGGTTCGGACAATACGGGGACGAGTACGTCCGCTTTGCCCTGGTGGAGAACGAGCACCGGACGCGACAGGCGATCCAGGGGATCAAGCGGATCTTGTAAGATCCGCCAATGGAAAATGTAAAACCGACAACCGACAACGGAACAAGCAATGGCGGTGTTGCCCGGTTTTCAATTGTCGGTTGTCAGTTTTACATTGCCGAAAAGGCCTGCCGCGGGGTGATGAGGAAGGCCGATGTTCGATAGATTTCGGGAAGCCTGCGGGATCTTCGGAATTCTGGGCCGCAGCGAGGCGGCCAACCTCACCTACCTCGGGCTGTATGCGCTCCAGCATCGCGGGCAGGAGAGCGCCGGGATCGTGGTCTCGGACGGCCACACGCTTCACCTGGAAAAGGCCATGGGCCTGGTGGCGGACGTGTTCAGCGAGGCCCGCCTCCGGCGGCTCAAGGGCTCTCTGGCCATCGGCCACGTCCGGTATTCCACGACGGGCAGCTCCCAGCTCAAGAATGCCCAGCCCATCGTGGCCACCTACCGGCACGGCGGGGTGGCCCTGGCCCACAACGGGAACCTGGTGAATGCCCACCTGCTGAAGGCCGAGCTGGAGAGCCGCGGGTCCATCTTCGGCTCCACCACCGACAGCGAGGTCATCGTCCACCTGATCGCCAGCTCCGGCAGCGACGATCTGGTGGAGGCGACGGCCGAGGCGCTGAGCCGGGTCTCGGGCGCCTATTCCCTGGTGGTGATGAACGAGACCGAGCTCTTGGGGATCCGGGACCCTCACGGATTCCGGCCCCTGTCCCTGGGCCGGCTGGGCGACGCCTGGGTCCTGGCTTCCGAGACGTGCGCCTTCGACCTGATCGAGGCGACCTTTGTCCGGGACCTGGAGCCGGGCGAGTTCCTCCACATCACGCCCCACGGCATGAAATCCTATCGCCCCCTGCCGGCGGCGCGGCCGGCGCAGTGCATCTTCGAGTACATTTACTTCTCCCGTCCCGACAGCCTGCTCTACGGCCAGAACGTGGCCACCGTCCGCAAGGCGCTGGGCCGGCAGCTCGCCCGAGAGGCGCCGGCCGACGCGGATCTCGTGATCCCGGTCCCCGACTCGGGGGTGCCGGCCGCCCTGGGCTTCGCGCAAGAGTCCGGATTGCCCTTCGATCACGGCCTGATCCGCAATCACTACGTGGGCCGCACCTTCATCGAACCCAAGCAGAACATCCGCCACTTCGGGGTGAAGATCAAGCTGAACCCGGTGCGCGAGATCCTGGAGGGCAAACGGGTGGTCGTGGTCGACGACTCCATCGTGCGCGGGACCACCAGCCGGAAGATCGTGAGCATGGTCCGGTCGGCCGGGGCCCGGGAGGTCCACATGCGCATCAGCTCGCCCCCCACGATCTCCCCCTGCTACTACGGGATTGACACGCCCACGCGGAAGGAGCTGATCGCCTCCAGCCATTCGGTGGAGGAGATTCGCCGCTACATCCGGGCCGACAGCCTGGGGTATATCAGCATGCCGGGCCTGCTGGCCGCCGTCGGCAAGGATGACGGCTTCTGCCACGCCTGCTTCAGCATGCAGTATCCCGTGGCGTTCCCGATGGAAGATCTCGCGCAGCTTCGCCTGTTCGAGTCCTAGCCGGCGCCTCAGCCGGGGCGGACAGGAGGGAGACGACCGATGGCGGTGGACCCGAAGGATCCCCACGAGCGGGCCAGGCGCCTGGCCCGGTTGATCGTGGGCGACATCGTCCTGTACAACCAGGAGAAGATCCTCGACGGAATCAGGAACGACACCCTGTTCCAGGTGCTGGAGGAGGCGCTGGCGGAGGGGCGGAGGTATTACGACAAGAACGTGGACCCGGGGGTGGCCGCCGAGACGGACTACTTCAATCAGGCGATCGTGGACATCCTGGTGAAGGGACGGGGGCACGTGGAGTCGAGGATCTGGTGACCCGCAGGACCCGGACGCTTTCCTCCGGCGAACCTTGAGACGACAACGCGGCCCGGAAGATGTCTCCGGGCCGCGTTCATTTCATGTCATGCCGGTGGGGCGGCCGTCCCCGATCCGTGGCCCTCGACTCTCACCCCTGTCTCAGTAGACGGGCGTGCACCAGTGGCGGTACTTCCCGTGGTTCCCCTTGACGACGTCAAAGTACACCTGCTGGATCCGGGCCGTGACGGGCCCCATCTTGCCGCTGCCCACGGGGCGGCGATCCACCTCGATCACGGGAGAGACCTGGGCGCCGGTTCCGCACAGGAAGACCTCGTCGGCGACATAGACCTCTGTGCGGCCCACCTGGCGCTCGACGACGGTGAGGCCCAGCTCCTCGCGGCAGAGCGTCAGCAGGACGTCGCGGGTGATCCCCTCCAGGATATCCTGGGACCGGTCCGGGGTGATCAGGCTGCCGTTCCGGACCAGGAAGATGTTCTCCGCCGATCCCTCGGAGATGAAGCCGTCCTGCGTGAGGAAGAGCGCCTCGTCGTAGCCCTGCTCCATCGCCTCCGTCCTGGCCAGCGCCGAGTTCACGTACCCGCCGGTCACCTTGCAGCGGGCCGGGATCGTGTTGTCGCTGATCCGCCGCCAGGAGGAGAATCCCACCTTGATCCCCACCGAGGTGTCGATGTAGTCCCCCAGCGGGATGGTGTAGATGGCGAAGCCGGTCTCGTACCCGAGCAGCTTGGGGCCCAGGCCCTCGGAGCTGATGTAGGCGATGGGCCGGATGTAGGTGTCCTCTTTGGGCTGGTTCCTGCGGAGGAGATCCACGGTGACGGCGCACAGCTCTTTCACGTCGTGGTCCAGCTTGAGCTTGAGGACCTTGCAGTTTCCGACCATGCGCTCGTAGTGTTCGGGGAGCTTGAAGACGAAGAGCTGCTGCACCGCCGCGTTCCAGTAGGCGCGGATCCCCTCGAACACCCCGCTCCCATAGTGCAGGGCATTCGTGCGGATGCTCACCCTGGCGTCGGACAGCGGGACGAAGTGCTTGTTGAAGTACACGGTCTGCATGGGCTTCCCCCTTGGTGGCGCCCCGGGCGCCTGCCTCTGCTCACCCTACTCAGGGCCCGCGAAAATGTCAACCGCAAACCCCGCGGGGGGCGCGTGCCCGTGACGCCGATGTCTCAGCGGAAGGCCGGCGTGACCTCCCGGGACAAAAGTTCCAGCTCCCGCAGGATATGCCGGTGGGGCATCCCCGGGAAGAACAGACGGCAGATCAGGTGGGTCATCCCATATTCTTCCACGAATGGCCGGAGCGCCCGAACGACCTGATCGGGGCCGCCGATCAGAAACCGATCCCGCATGAGGGCGTCGAGGTCCGTGGCGATGGAGGCGTCGATGAACGGATGCTTCCACCCGCCCGCGTATTCCTTCCGGTACGAAACCATGATGTGCCGCTCGGCCAGTTCCCGCGCCTGCTTGTCGGTGTCGGCGATGATGACATCCCGAGTGAGCGGCCACTCCGTGATGGGTGCCGTGCGTCCCGCGGCGGCGCGGTTGTGCAGGAACTGCTGCTTGCCATTCAACAGGCGGGCGAGATCCGCCGTGGGACCCGGAATCCAGTTGTCGCCCAGCGTGGCCGCCCGCTTGAGCGTCAGCTCCCCCCAGCCGCCGATCCAAAGCGGCGGATGGGGCTTCGTGATGGGCTTGGGCTCCAGCCTGCCCTCCACCGTGAAGTACTTCCCTCCGAATGAGACAACGTCCTGTGTCCACAGCGCCTGCATGATGGTCAACTGCTCCACAAAGCGGGCGCCGCGCCTCTCCGGGTCGGTCCCGTACAGGGCGAACTCGTCCGGCTTGTAGCCGATGGCCGCGCCCAGGACGAAGCGGCCGTTGGACATGATATCCAGCAGCGCGACGTCCTCGGCCAGCCGGACCGGGTGGTAGAAGGGGGCCACCAGGATATCGGTGCCCAGGGTGACCTTGGCGGTCCGCGTGGCGAAGCCGGCCAGGATCGTGAGCGGCGAGGGCCAGTAGTGGTTCCCCACGGAGTGGTGCTCTTCCATCCAGATCGAGTCGAAGCCGAGATCCTCGCCCCGGACGACCTCCTCCAAGGCCTCCCGGTAGTAGCGCCCTCCCTCGATGGGGATGAAGCCGATTTTCAGCCTGGCCATGGTTCCTCCTCCGCCGGGCAGGCTTCTCTACCGCCGGAGCTTCGCCGACCGTGTGCCGATCACACATACCGCCGGGAGCCGAAGGTTGTCAAGGCAGAACGGCCGCGGGGATGCCGAAGCAGTCAGTAGAGCAGGAAGGTTGCGGCCAGATAATTTTTCGTTCGTACGTTCGGTGAGTTCCCGTTGACGGATGGAGTGTGGCCGGGCTAATATTCGCGCTCAGGCAAAGGGGCGGATCGCGATAACCGAAAGGAGGATCACATGAAGAGGCTTGCCCTATTCGCGGCTCTGCTGGCGATGGTTGTTCTGGTGAGGGGCGGTCCGGCATCGGCCCAGTGGAAGCCCACCAAACCGATTCGCGTCATCGTGCCGTGGGGCGCGGGAGGCTCGACCGACCAGGCGATCCGGTCTATTGCCGGTGACCTTGAGGCCGCCCTCGGTCAGCCCGTCGTGGTGGTGAACCAGCCCGGCGGCGGTGGTGCCATCGGCACGAAGAGCGTCATGGACGCGCCCTGTGATGGCTACACCTGGGCCTCGGGGGCCGTCAAGGACCTCGGCACCTACGTCATCACCGGGACCCTGAACACCAAGGTCCAGGATTGGCATCTCTATCTGAATACCGCGAATGCCACGCTGGTGTCCGTGAACCCGAATGCCCCGCTCAAGGACTTCAAGGACTTCCTCGATTTGATGAAGACCGACCCGAAGAAGCTGTCCGTGGCTATCGCCGGCGTTCCATCGGCCGGGCACTCGGCTATCGAGGCCATCAAGCACGCTTGGGGTGGCGACTACAAGCTGGTGAGCTATGACGGCGGGAATCCAGCGGTGATTGCCACCGTGGCCGGCGAGACCATGTCCACGCCGCAGCTCCTGAGCGAGCAGATCGAGATGATTCGAGCCAAGAAGCTGCGCCCCCTGGCAGCACTGACGCCCGAGGATCTCGTGGTCGAGGGCTACGGCACCGTTCCCACCATCACCAAGTGGCTTCCGAAGGTTGCGGCGGACCCGATCTACTTCGGGATCTGGGCTCCGAAATGCGTGCCGAAAGAGGTCGTCGAGACCATGAACAAGGCCTGGAAGGAGAAGATCGCGACCTCCAAGGCCTTGAAGGACTTCGCCAACCTGCGCGGCCAGATCATCAGCCCGTACTACGGTGAGGAGGCCCAGAAGCGGGCCTGGCCGACCATCGTCAACGCGGCCTGGGGGCTGTTCGACGGCGGCAAGGCCAAGGTGAAACCCGACGAGGTGGGGATGCCGCGGCCATAGCCAAGAGGTGGGGGGGCGGATCCGGAGGGTCCGCCCCTTCCTGCCGGTCTCCAGGTGCTCCCTCGAGCGATCCCATGATCAAAGCGGACTTCCTGACGGGGTTGTTTCTTATCCTGCTGAGCTTGTACGTCCTCTTCGAATCCTGGCGCATGCCCCGCCTGGAGCACCTGCAGGTCCACCCGCTGAGCGTCCCGGGCATCGTGCCGGCGTTCCTCGCCGTCGTCCTCATCATCTTCGGCGCCATTCTGCTGATCCGCTCGGTCAGGGCGGGCGGTCACCGCCTCGGCCTGACGTGGGCCAAGGCCCGAGCGGGGTTACGCACGCCAGGAAACCGGCGCCTGCTGGTCACGGCGATTCTCAGCATCGGCTACGCCGGGTTCCTTGTCGGCACGATCCCGTACTGGCTGGCCACCGGGCTGTTCGTGCTCCTCTTCGTGGTGATCTTCGAATGGAAGCGGGGCCTCACGGCCCCGGGGTACGCCAAACTCGCCCTCGTGGCGGGGATCCTGGCCGTTGTGATCAGTGCGGCCGTGACTTGGGTCTTCGAGCGGATCTTCCTGGTGACGCTTCCTTGAGGACGAGGCCAGCTCATGCTCCTCCTTGAGAACCTCAGCCGGTTCTTCGGTGCCATCGCCGGGTTTCTCACGCCGTTAGCGCTGTTTCATGTGTTCTGGTCCACCCTGCTCGGGATAATCATCGGTGCGCTGCCCGGCCTCACGGCGACCATGGGCGTGGCGCTGGTTACGACGCTGACCTACAAGCTGCCGCCGGACCTCGCCATCCTCATTCTCATCTGTGTCTATAATGGCGCCATCTACGGTGGCAGCCGCTCCGCGATCCTGCTCAACATCCCGGGCACACCTGCCAATGCGGCCACCACACTGGACGGGTTCCCGCTGGCGCGCGCTGGCCTGGCGGGAAAGGCCATGGGAATTGCTACCTCGGGCTCCGTCCTGGGGAGCCTGATCGGCATGGTCTTCCTGGCCACGATCGCCCCCCTGCTCGGGAGCTACGCCCTCAAGTTCCAGTCCTTCGAGTTCGTCTGGCTGGCGATCTTCGGGATCGTGATCTCGGGGCACCTGACCGCGCTCGAGGACCCCATCAAGGGATGGATCGCCGGGTTCCTGGGGCTACTCACGGCCATGGTGGGCCAGGAGGGGATCCACGCGTACGAGCGCTTCACCTACGGGACGACCGAGCTAATGGGTGGGTTCGCCCTCATCCCTGCCATGGTCGGGGCCTTCGGCTTCGCCGAGGTGTTGACCGTTATGCGCAATCCTGCCGCCGAGGTGGTGCAGGAGGCCCGGGACAGCATCATCCCGAAGCTGGAGGAGGTGTTCCGGTACTGGCGCACGATCATCCGGAGCGGCATCATCGGCACGATCATCGGCATCATCCCGGGCGTGGGAGAGGACATCGCAGCCTGGGTGTCGTATGCCGCCGCCCGCCGCAAGAGCAAGGAGCGGGATAAGTTCGGCAAAGGCTCGATCGAGGGTCTCATGGCGGCCGAGACCGGCAACAACGCTTGCGTGCCGGGAGCGATCATTCCCGCGCTCACGCTGGCCATTCCAGGTTCGGCTCCGGCAGCGGTGCTCCTGGCTGCCATGTTCATCCACGGCGTCCGGCCCGGCCCGATGATCATGGTCGAGTCTCCGGACTTCGTGTATCAAGTGGTGGCCATGGTGTTCTTTTCCACCCTGGGCATGCTGGTGTACGGCTTCACATTGACCAAACCCCTGCTCTGGGTGCTGGCGGTGCCGCGGACGAGGCTCATGCCCGTAGTGCTCGTCCTGTGCGCCATTGGCTCGTATGCTATTACTCAGCGGACCTTCGACATCTGGGTGATGATCGGCTTCGGGATCTTCGGCTTTGTCCTTCGCGAGATGAAGTACCCGATGGCCCCCATGGTCCTCGGCATCATTCTGGGCGACATCCTGGACAAGAACCTACGCCGGGGTCTGGTCTTGACCGACGGCGATCTCACCCCCTTCTTTACCCGGCCGATCAGTCTGGTGCTGTGGCTAATCACGCTGACCTCGATCTTGCTCACCATCGATCCGGTGCGCCGGGCTTTCCAACGGGCCTGGCAGGCGGTGCTGCCGCGGCGGGGGGAAGAGCGGGCATAGCCCGATCCCTCCGCCTCCCGGTGGAGGCTGTCGGCAACAGGCATCCTGTCATGTCAGCCCGGTTCCCTGGCGGCCCGCCGGCCGTCTCTGCGCCCCCGCCTCGGGCCTCGGGGGGCGGATCTCGCGACGAGACACGAAGGGCTTGACATTCCCGGAGGCGGTGGGTATTGTGGCCGTGCGTCCGCAGCAAGGAGGCCCGGCGACAGCGAAAGGGGAATGCTTGGAGCGTGTCGCGCCGGCGAAGCGGAAGGCCCGGCCCCGACCAGAGGCGCCCACGGCGCAGGAGAAATTCCTCCTGTTCCGCGTCGGCGAAGAAATCTACGGCCTGGGGCTCCGGGGGCTTCGAGAGGTGTTGCTGCCCGACGGAGTGACGCTCTTCTCCTCCCCTCCCTACCAGGTGTGCGTCGCGCTCGAGCATCGCGGCCGCAAAATTCCCGTGATCCGCATGAGCGCGCTGTTCGAGGCATCCCCGGCGGGAATCCCACCAACGGCGCGCGTGCTCTTGACGCAGGGGCAGGCACGCCCCCTCGGGCTCCTGGTGGACGAGGTCCTGGAGATGGCCGAGGTGGACCCGGCGCGCGTCGGACCGCTCCCGGCCCTGGCCACCCTGCTCCCCCCGTCCTGCTTCCGGGGGCTGTTCGCGCGGCAAGACTCCATCATCCTCCTCGTCAACGAGGACGGGCTGGGGGGCCTTGACGAGGTTGTTCAGTTCTATGCGACCGGCTCGTGAGCGCGGCTCACCCGGTCGGGACAGATGCCTTTTCAATGGAAAATGCAAAACCGACAACCGACAACTGACACTGGGGAGCCACGCAGATCCCGCCAGATCGCAGGACTCCGGACTCCTTCGGAGAGGCGGGCGGATTTCGGTCATGACCCCCTGGCCGGTTTCTCATTGTCGGTTTGAGATTTTGCATTGGGCCGAGATCTTGGCGAGGCCGTGGCATGGCACGGACGGATACCGTGAGCCCGGACGTGACGCTCGACGCGGCGTCGGTCCTCATGTTCCTGGTGGCCGGCAAGCAGTTCGCCGTGGACCTCAACCGGGTCCAACACATTCTCGACTATCAGGCGCCCACCCGGACGCCCCGGCGTCCGCCGTATGTTGAAGGGGTCATTCAGCACAAGGGGCGCTACCTCCCCCTGGTGAGCCTGCGCAAGCGCCTGGGGGTAGAGGGGCCGGGTCCCGAGAATCCGGCCATCCTGCTCCTCGCGGGGGTTGGCCAGGATCCTGTGGTGGGGTTGATGGTGGACCAGGTGGTGCGCGTGTTGTCGCTGCCGGCGGACAAGCTGTTGGCGCCGCCCCCCCGGGTCTTCGGCATCCGGGCGGAGTTCATCCGGGGCGTGGCCAACGCCGGTGGGCGACCGGTCGTGTGGCTGGATGGCACGAAGCTTCTGACGTCGGCGGAGCCCATCACGCTGCTCGCATAGCCTGGGGCGGGCGTCGCCCCGATTCTTCAGAGCGGGGGGTCGGCTCCGCACGGGACGGGGCGCGTGCGGCGGCGGCTGAGAGGCGCGGGGCGCCTTGGCGGAGGAGGATCGCATGGCCGCTCGGATTCTGGTGGCGGATGACAGCGTGACGATCCAGAAGGTCGTGGAGCTGACCTTCAGCAAGGAGGGCTTCGTCCTCGTTCAGGCGCGAAGCGGCGAGGAGGCCATCCGCAAGGCCAAGGAGGAGCGGCCGGACCTCGTGCTCTTGGACTTGGTGATGCCTGACAAGAATGGCTACGAGGTCTGCGCGGCGTTGCGGGCCGAACCCACCCTGCGCGCAGTGCCCATCATCCTCCTGGCGGGAACGTTCGAGGCGTTCGACAAGGACAAGGGAATCCAGGCCGGCGCCAACGATTTCGTCATCAAACCCTTCGAGTCCCAGGTGTTGATCAGCAAGGTGAAGCAGTTGCTCTTCGCGAAGACGATGGACCTGGCGGCGCCTGCGGCGGCGAGCACGGCCGCCCCGCCCAGGGAGGCGCCGCGTCCCGCGCCACCTGCGCCCGGCTTTCCGCCGCGCCCGATCCTTGCGCCGGGTCCGCCCCCGGGTGGGGCGCCAGGCGCAATCCGAGGTGTCGCCCCGACGCCCCCGCCACCGAGCCGGCCCCCGAGCACGGGGCGGACACTCGATCTCTCGCCGCCGTCGGAAGAGATCTCGCAGGATCGCGTGCGGAGCGTGGTGGAACCGCCAGCCAGCCCTGCCCCTCCCCAGGGCGGATTCGGTGAATTGAGTCTCGAGCCGGAGCCGGCCCCGAAGGCGGGGGCGGCCCCGACTCCCGCGCCAACGCCGGCGGGACTTCCCGAGAGCCTCTCCCTGGAAGAGGTGCTGTCGGCGGAACCGGCGGCCGCTCCCCCGGGGGCGGAGGGCGCCCTGGCGCCGCTGGAGGAGTTGCCCGGCGGCCCGGTCTTCGACCTGACGAGCGAGATGGATGCACCCTCACTGCCTTTGGTCGAGGTCGGGAGCGGGGAGCCTCCGGAGCTCTCCATCGAGGACCTCCTCGCCCCGGCGGAGACGGCTCAGCGTGCGCCCCTCGAGCCAGAGGCTCAAGAGTTCAAGAGGCCGGTTCCGGAGATTTCGCCGGAGGAGTTGCCCGGCGGCCCGGTCTTCGGATTGCCGGACGTGGAGGATGCGCTTCCCCCGGCGCTGCTCGAAGCGGGAGCAGAGGAGCGATCGGTCCTGCCCGCCAAGGAGCTGGTCCCCCCGATGGAGGGCGCCCCTTCCGGAGCCGACATGCTGGGACTCCCTGAACTGGACCTCGAACTGATTCCGGGGGTCCCAGAGGAAGCGGCACCGTCGAAGAATTTGGTCCCGCCTGCGACGGCTCCCCTGGACCTCGGGATGTTGGTCGAAGTTCCGTTGACGGAGGCCGAGCAGATCGACCTCGAAGCCGCCATGAGAGAAGGCGAGGCGCCGGCACCACCGGGGGTGGTGCCACCTCTGGTGGTGCCACCTTCCGTTCCCACGATGGAGGCGGGGGCCGCGGCCGTCGCGCCGCCGGAGTTTGCCGAGCCAGCCATGGCGCCCGCGATGCCGACGATGGAAGCCGTGGCTCCAGCCGCGCCGCCGCCGAGGGCTGTAGAGGCGCCCCTGTCGGAGATGGCCGCGATGCGCCAGGTTGTCACGGAGCGGGTGGCGCACGAGCTGGCGCGGGACCTCAGCGACAAGTTGCTCGAACGCATCGAGCGGATCGTGTGGGAGGTGGTCCCTGATCTGGCCGAGATCCTGATCACCAAGGAGATCGAGCGGATCCGGTCGCAGGCGGAAGAGAAACAGTCCACCTGAGTGCGGAACCATTGCACTATAGGACGGGGATGCCGCCCTGGCTTCAGGGCGGTGTCCCCGTTTCACTTCGGAGCATGGGATGACCGACATTCACGAGACAGAGGGTCCCGGGCCTTCGGGGTCGTCCGAGGCAGGCCCTCCCACGAAGCAGGGCTACGATCCCCGCGGCGTGGAGGAGCGCCGGTATCGGTTCTGGGAGGAGCGGGGCCTGTTTTCCGCGGATGAGACCTCGACGGCTCCTCCGTACAGTATCGTGATCCCCCCGCCGAACGTGACGGGCTCCCTCCACATGGGGCATGCCCTGAACAACACCCTCCAGGACATCCTGATCCGCTGGCACCGGATGCAGGGGGATAACGCCCTCTGGATGCCGGGGACCGACCACGCGGGGATCGCGACGCAGAACGTCGTGGAGCGGCAGCTCCAGCAGGAGGGGCTCAGCCGGGACCAGATCGGGCGCGAGGCCTTCATCCAGCGGGTCTGGCGCTGGAAGGAGACGTCCGGCGGGACGATCATCCGGCAGCTCAAGACCCTGGGCGCCTCGTGTGACTGGCGACGGGAGCGGTTCACCATGGACCCGGGCCTGTCCGAGGCGGTGAAGGAGGTCTTCTGCCGGCTCTACGAGGCGGGGCTCACGTACCGCGGTGACTACATCATCAACTGGTGCCCCCGCTGCCGGACGGCGCTCTCGGACCTGGAGGTGGAATACCAGGAGCGGGAGGGGAAGCTCTGGCACATCCGGTATCCCCTGGCGTCGGGCGCGGGCGGGGTGGTGGTGGCCACGACCCGGCCCGAGACCATGTTGGGGGACACCGCTGTAGCGGTGCACCCCGACGACCCGCGCTACACGGCCCTGGTGGGCAAAACCGTTACCCTCCCGCTCATGAACCGGGAGATCCCCATCATCGCCGACAACTATGTGGATCAGGCCTTCGGCACCGGAACGGTGAAGGTGACGCCCGCCCACGACCCCAAGGACTTCGAATGCGGCCTCCGCCACCATCTGCCCCGGGTCAAGGTCATGGCGGATGACGGGCGCATGAACGCGAACGCCGGGCGCTACCAGGGCCTGGACCGGTTCGCCTGCCGGGAGCAGGTGGTGCAGGATCTCCGACGGGACGGCCTCCTCGTGAAGATCGAGGACCATCGCCACGCCGTGGGGCACTGTTATCGGTGCCAGACGGTGGTGGAGCCGTCGCTCTCGCGCCAGTGGTTCGTCCGCATGCAGCCGCTGGCCGAGCCGGCCATCCGGGCGGTGGAGGAGGGGCGCATCCGGATCATCCCCGCCCAGTGGGAGCGGACGTACTACGAGTGGATGCGAAACATCCGGGACTGGTGCGTCTCCCGGCAGATCTGGTGGGGGCATCGAATCCCCGCCTGGTATTGCGATCCGTGCGGGGAAGTCATCGTGTCGCGGGCAGCGCCGGCCGCCTGTCCCCGATGCGGAGGGGCCCTGCGGCAGGAAACCGACGTCCTGGATACGTGGTTCAGCTCGGCCCTCTGGCCCTTCTCGACCCTGGGCTGGCCCGAGCGGACGCCGGCGCTGCGCGTCTACTATCCCACCTCGTGCCTGGTGACGGGCTTCGACATCCTGTTCTTCTGGGTCGCCCGGATGATCATGATGGGCCTGCGCTTCATGGGGGACGTCCCGTTCCGCGACGTGTACATCCACGGCCTGATCCGGGACGAGCAGGGCGAGAAGATGTCCAAGACCCGGGGCAACGTCATCGACCCGCTGCACGTGATCCACGGGGCCACCCCGGACGAGCTCGTGTCGGGCGCGAGGAGCGGCGGGGCGCCGCCGGCCGCCCTGGAGGGGATCCGGCGCCAGTTCCCCGACGGCTTCCCGGCCTTCGGAGCGGACGCCCTTCGGTTCACGCTGACCGCCCTGGCCAGCCAGGGGAGCGATGTGAAGCTGTCGGTGAAGCGGATCGAGGGCTACCGGTTCTTCTGCAACAAGATCTGGAACGCCTACCGCTTCGTGGCCGCCCATCTCGACGCGGAGGAAGTCCGGCGAACTCGTCCGGCGGACCTTCCGCTGACGCTCCCCGACCGCTGGATCCTCAGCCGCCTGACCGAGGTGATCAAGGGCGTGACCGACGCGCTCGGGGCCTACCGGTTCAACGACGCCGCCTCCATCCTGTACCAGTTCCTGTGGCACGAGTACTGCGACTGGTATCTCGAGATCGTGAAGAACCGGCTGGCGGCGCCGGAGGATGCCGAGGGCAAGCGGGCCGGACGGATCCTGCTGGTCCACGTCCTGGAGCAGTCCCTCCGGCTCCTGCACCCGATCATGCCCTTCATCACGGAGGAGATCTGGCAGCGCCTGCCGCACGACGGGGAAAGCATCATGCAGGCGCCCTGGCCCCGGGCGGATGGCGCCCAGGAGTGGCCCGAGGCGGTGGAGACCATGGCCACCCTCATGGAGATCACTCGCGAGGTGCGGAACATCCGCTCGAATTACAACATCCCGCCCGCCAGGCGGCTGCCGCTCGTCCTGCGGACTTTTTCCCCCGCCCAGGACCAACTCCTCGAGACCTGTCAAGGATACCTCGTGAGCCTGGCGAGGCTGTCTCAACTCACGTGGGGACAGGACGCGGCCAGGCCTGCCGTCGCGGCCACGGCCGTTATTCAGGGCATGGAGGCGCACGTGCCCCTGGAGGACCTGATTGACCTTGCCGAGGAGCGCGACCGGCTGAGCCGGGAGCTGGCCAAGGTGGAGCAGGCGCTGCACCGGGTGAACCAGAAGCTGGCCAACTATGACTTCCTGGGGAAGGCGCCGGCGGCCGTCGTGAGCCAGCAGCGCGCCACCCAGACGGAACTGCAGGATGCCCGGGCGAAGCTCCGGGAGAGCCTGGAGCGGCTGAGAGCCGAGAGCCCATAGAGCCTGTAGAGTCCTTAGTGCTCGGTGCCGAAAATACGACGACATGGGTTCCGGCTCCCTCCTCGTCCCCCTCAACCTCCCCTTCTCCCGGGTACCCTCTGGGTGCGGGAGAAGGAAGGGATGAGGGGTGGAACGGGGGACGGAGAGATTCTGAGAAGAATACGCCACCGTAATTGCGACCAGGAGCGCTTAGAGTCATTGACCCCGTAGAGTCCCGACTCAAGCGACTCAAGAACTCAATGACTCAATGGCTCGATGAGCCGAGCGCCGAGAGTGAGAAGATGGAGGCGAGGACAATCCCTGTCGATCTCGATCCCGAGTTGATCCGATCGCGACTTCGGTCCCGGGTCATCGGCCGCAGCCTTAGGGTCGTGGCCGAGGTCGGGTCCACCAACGATGCCGCCATGGAGGCGGGCAGACAGGGAGCCGCGGAGGGCCTGGCCATCCTGGCGGATCGGCAGTCGGCCGGGCGAGGGCGGCGTGGGCGCACATGGGTGTCGCCGCCCGGCGTCGGGCTGTACACCTCGGTCCTGCTGCGACCCCGGCAGCCGCCGACCGGACTGCCCCTGCTCACATTGGTTGCCGGCCTCGGCGTGGCCGAGGCGATCGAGGCGATTGCCGGCGTGGCGGCCCGCCTCAAGTGGCCCAACGACGTGTGGGTGGAGGGCCGCAAGGTGGCGGGCATCCTGGCCGAGACGGCGAGCGCGGACGAGACGGTGAGCCACGTCGTGATCGGCATTGGGATCAACGTCAACCACGGCCCGGGGACACTTCCCGAAGAGCTGTTCCCGGCGGCGACCTCGCTCCTCCTCGCGACCGGCCGGAGGCTCCCGCGCGGCGAACTGGCAGCGGCGATCTATAACGGCCTGGACCGGTGGTACCAGGTCTTCCGCGAGGGGCAGGTCGAGTCAATCCTGGCGGCCGGCCGGGAACGGAGCGCCACCCTGGGGCGGCCGGTGGACGTGCTCGCCGACGGGGAGCGGTGGCAGGGCCTGGCGGTGGATCTGGACTTCGACGGGGCGCTCCTCGTGCGGGAGGAAGGGGGAGACCTTCGCCGGGTCATCGCCAGTGAGGTCTCGATTCGGGCACACGCATGAGCCGTTCTCGGCGCCTTGGCGGTTAGCATTTCTGGATGAGACGTGATCGCTTTGGGGGAGACATGTTACTGGCGCTGGATGTAGGCAACACGAACACGGTCGTCGGCGTCTTCGAGGGCCAGACGCTTCTCCGGCATTGGCGCCTGTCCACGCGGCGCGAGGGCACGCGCGACGAGTACGCCATGCTCATCAAGGGCCTGTTCGACTTCGCAGGCCTGGACTTCCAGGGGGTTTCGGCCGTGATCATCTCGTCCGTCGTGCCGCCGCTTCAGGGTCCGCTGGAGGAGATGGTCCGGCAGTACTTCGGGGTCGAGCCGATGGTCGTGGGGCCGGGGATCAAGACGGGGATGCCCATCCTGTACGAATCTCCGCGGGACGTGGGGGCCGACCGGATCGTCAACGCGGTGGCCGCCTTCGAGGCCTACGGGGGGCCCTGCATCGTCGTGGACTTCGGCACCGCCACCACCTTCGATGCCATCTCGGCCCGCGGCGAGTACATCGGCGGCGCGATCTGCCCGGGCATCGGGATCTCGGCGGAGGCGCTCTTCCAGCACGCGGCCAAGCTGCCCCGCGTGGATGTGACGCAGCCCAAGGCGATCATCGGGAAGAACACGGTGGGCAGCATGCAGGCGGGGCTCTTCTACGGCTACCTGAGCCTGGTGGAGGGCGTCGTGGCCCGCATGCGCGTCGAGCTGGGCGACCGGGCGACGGTGATCGCGACAGGCGGCCTGGCCCAACTGCTGCTCGCCGAGTCCACCGCGGTGGACCGCGTGGACCCTCTCCTCACCCTCACCGGCCTCCGCATCCTCTTCGAGCGGAACCAGTAGCGCAGCGGATTGGCGCGCGATCGGAGCCGAAACGGCGTCAACTCAGGCGCATCTCTCTCGAAATTGAGATCCAAATGCGTTTAGCCGGCCAACCCGCGGTAGGAGCCATCAGGGCCAGAAGATTATTGGGAACTTATTGGGCTCCAGGCTCGGTGAGGTGTGCCTTGGCTGCCTCGAGGTAGACGCGAATGAGCGGTTCCTCGTTGAACAACCTTGGGTCCAACCGTTCGCCCAGCTCGAGGATTGCCCCGTATTCTCCTCTGCACCACCAGTGGCGGATCGCAGCTCGGATAGCAGGGCGGTCGTAGGCGGCGATTGGCTCTTGGACGCGGGAGAGAGGAGGGCGATTGCGAATAATGGGTCGCGAAAGCCGCTCGTCCTCGAGGCGTTCCTGTGGCTCTCGGAACGCCCGCCACAGCTTTCGCAATTGCGCAACCTCGCGCAGCCGGCGATCCGCTTCAGGCATCGTCAATCCGACCGAAGGCTTCAGGGTTCTGATCTCTCAGTGCCTGCAAGGCCTGGATGTCGAGCAGGTCCATGGGCGACCCCCTGAGTCGCTTCAAGGCGATCAGCCCCTCCATGGATACGACCCACACCGCCCCATCCTCGAAGGGGACCCGCACACGGCTCTGCCAGACCTCGGCGATGGTCGGGTGAGTGGTTAAGAGGCAGTCGAGCATCAAGACGTCCGGTCCCTCCGGCTCCACCTTGCAGAAACGGAGAATCTCGATTCCCGTGGCTTCGAAGCGCATCGGCCGTGGATGGGACCGAAACCCGAGCGGGGCCACGGCCGCTATGCAGGTTTCGGTGATCTCTGACGGCACGATAAGGTCAATGTCAACGGTTGCCCTGGGCCGCTGATACACCATCAGCGCGAGGCCCCCGCATAGGGCATACGGAACGCTCGCCTTTTCAAGAGCCCGGAGCACTGCCTTGAACTCGACATACAGATCAATCATGGCGGGCCATGACTCCTCCCTCCATTCGCGAGCTTACCATGTCGGCTCCCAGTGGGCAACGCCTTGGGGAGCGCTTGCCGCCTCGGGTACTATGGGCGTACAAAGCAGCTGCCGGGTTTTCTGTTCTTGAGCGAGTAGTCATACTGGCCTGGGGCAGTTCCTCCTCGCCGAGTCCACGGCCGTGGACCGCGTGGACCCGCTCCTCACCCTCACCGGCCTCCGCGCCTCCAACTCGGCGCGCGGGACGACGACATTCACCAGGCCGATCTCCAGGGCTCGGCGGGCGTCAATCGTGTCGCCGAGCAGGAGGAGTTCGCGGGCGCGACCCATCCCGATCAGCCGGGGCAGGCGATACGTCCCGAGGCCCGGGATCAGGCACTCCTTGACGGCGGGGAGCCCCAGGACCGCATCGTCCGAAGCCATCCGCAGGTCGCAGGCCAGCGCGATCTGCAGGCCCCCTCCGAGGCAGTAGCCGTGAATGCCGCAGATCACGGCCTTGTCACAGTTCTCCAGGATGTCCCAGAGAGGTTCGATGTCCACGAAGAATGAAAGATCGAGGCGGCCGCTGGATAGCGCCTTCAAGTCCACGCCGGAGCAGAAGGCGCGACCCGCGCCGGTGACGATGGCGACCCGGGCCTCCCGGTCGTCGCGAAGCGCGTGGATGGCCTCGGTCATGTCGGCCAGGAAGGTCATGTCCTCGGCGTTCAGGACCTCGGGCCTGTTCAGCGTGATGCGTGCGATGCGGCCATCCGTGCGATACAGGACTGCCTTGTTCGTGTGCATTCCTGTCCCCCCTCGTGTTGAGCGTTGGCCGGGTGGCAGCGAGGTGGCACTGTCTCTCGACCAGGTGACCGGGTGGCTCATCGAGCGACTTGGGTATCGGATACCGACCGAGGCCCGTGCCACGGCGTGGGCCGAGGCGGCGTGACCATGCTTATTCCGTATCCAGGAAACCGGGAGCGGTACACAATAGCGGAGAGGTGGCGAGATCTTTCCACGGACCACACGATCAAGGCATCGCTGTCACGTAAAAGGTAGAATGCCTCTCGCGAAATCCAATCTGGATTAAGGCAAAAAAATCCCGCCCGAGAAGGTTTCGCCAGATACGCTTTTCGCTGAAGCCGACCTCCAGTTGGAACCTGCCCAGTTCAGGATGTGAAACGGTAACTTGATGAAGCCGAGCCGAAAGCCCGTTGCCGCTGGTGGAAGAGTATTTATAAGCTTGCCCATTCATGAACTGGAGACCAATTGCGGCTGCGAGTTCTCCATTGAACAAGGATTTACCACATCCCGAGTCCACGTGTGCGTCAACCTCGACAGTTCTCGAAGGGTCAGTCGGGTTTATTAGCTGAACCTGGAGGAAGGGGTAGCTTTCCCCGCTATCGTCATAGGGGTAGGGAAACTCGTGGTCATATGAGACCGTAGTAGCCATCCGTCACAGCCCCATGCGGACTGAATTCTTGGGTTCATTCGAGACCCTAAAGATGTAGGGTACCTGTACCCCCTGTTTTCGAGCAGCCTCGACAACCTTCGCCAAATT
>Ga0315280_10001431_pt1 | contig 41111 bp, 33 predicted proteins | sample YL17G06_40_MG_FD_203697 | JGI IMG/M metagenome (GOLD analysis project Ga0315280, IMG submission 203697) | Sediment microbial communities from Yellowstone Lake, YNP, Wyoming, USA - YL17G06_40 | ecosystem: Environmental > Aquatic > Freshwater > Lake > Sediment | place: USA: Wyoming | collected...
GTGTTGTGTGGGGGGGGGGGCGGGGGGGGGGGGGGGGGGGGCCGCCCCCGCCCCCCCCCCCCCGCGCCTCGGCCTCCCCCGCTTCTCGTCCATCAACGGGTCGGGCAGCCTCGCTCAGGATCCGCTCCAGCAGCTCCTCGCGCTCGCGGTACGGGTCGGGTGCGTCCTTGGGCAGCTTGTGGCCACCGGCCGAGACCGTGTCGTACTTCGGGCAGTTGCCGCCGCTCACGACCCTGTGCCGCGCGCCGCCGATCGCGACCGTCGCCGACTCGAGCCGGCAGAGCGCCTGGCAGTCCCTGTCTTTGCAGCGGAACGGCCGCCGCGACTCGATGCGCGCCATGAGCACGCGCGAGAGGTCGATCGCCGCCGGTCCGCCCGCGATGAGAGGTGCCTCGCTCGCGGTCGCAGGTGGCTCGCTCGCGGTCGCAGGTGGCTCGCTCGCGGTCGCAGGTGGCGACTCCGCCCCTGTGGGAGCGTCGCACAAGGCAGTCGTTGCCGACGGCGCGACGCGCGCTGCACCCGCCCGCGGGGCGGTCGTATCCGAGCGGGCAGCGCCAGGACGATCGTCGAGCGACCGAGCGGCCAGCATGGCGATGCCGATCGCGCCCATGGCGCCGGGGTTCGGCGGCACGATCACCTCGCGACCGGTCACGGCGGCCAGGGTGCGCGCCAGCGACGGGTTCTGCGCCGGCTTGCCCTGGAAGAACACACGCTCCAGAAAGCGTCGGTTGCCCATCACGCGGTTCTTGTAGTTGCGGATGACGGAGTACTGGAGCCCGGCGAAGACGTCTGCGCGGCTGTAGCCGTCGCCCAGCGCCTCGTCGACGAGGTCGCCGACGAACACCGTGCACATCTGCCCCAGGTCGGGTGGTCGCCGCGACGCCGCCGCCAGCTCGCCGAAGCGAGCGATGTCGTCGAGCCCGTGCGCGACCGCCTGCTCCTCGAGGAACGACCCGGTGCCGGCGCTGCACACCCGGTTCATGTCGGACTCGACGATATGGCCGCCCCTCACGTTGATGAACTTGGCGTCCTGACCGCCGATCTCGACGATCGACAGGCTGCGCCCGCGATCGGGGTCGAGGCTCACGGCAGCGGTGGCGTGGGCGACGATCTCGTTCTCCACGACGAGCCGGGAACCGAGATCGGGATAGGCGGCGCGGAAGACGGTCGCCGCCGCGTCGCGTCCTGAGCCGGTCAGACCGATGGCCACGACCGGTTCGCCGGCCATCTCGCGGAGCTGGGCGACGAGCGCCTTGGCCGCCTCGACCGGGTTGCCGTCGGTACGCCGGTAGACGTCGGCGATCAGCTCGCCGGTCGCGGCGTCGAGGAACGCCGCCTTGGAGCCCGTCGAACCGAGGTCGATGCCCAGCGCGGCGCGCCGGCGCTCGGGCGGCGTCGCGGCGGGCCCATCCGCGGAACTCAGGTGAACGACCGTGCCCGGCCCGTCTTCGGCGGGCGCGACGGTGCGCATGCGGCTGTGGCTGGGTCGCACCAGCTCTGCGGGATCGGCCGGCCACACCGCCCCGCCGGACCGAGGCGTCTGCGCGGCGAAGCGCAACGCCGCGAAGTGGAGCGCGCCGAGCGCCTCGAACACTCCGGCCTCGTCGGGCACCTCGACCGGCACAGACGCGAGTCGCACGAACGCTTCGACGATCGGCGCGATCAGAGCGCCGTTGCCCACGAGCAGCACCGGCCCGTCGACCTTGGCCCTGTCGTAGAGGCTGTACACGTTGCGAGCCACGCTCTCGAAGTAGCCGCGGAAGAGCGCCCCGTGCGGCTCTCCCTGGTTGGCGAAGTGCGTGAGCTCGCTCTTGGCGAACACCGAGCAGCGGCTGGTGACGGGGACGGCGGCTGGGCTGGCCTCGGCCAGCCCAGCCGCCTCCTCCACCGTGTGCCCGAGCCGGCCGCACAGCGCCTCGACCGCCTCACCCGTGCCCGCCGAGCAGCGATCGTTGGTCTCGAAGGCGAAACGCCCGCCGGCATCGCGCGTGAGCACCGAGTAACCGCTGCCGCCGATGCGCACGACGTTGAGGGGCGCTCGGTCGGGGTACAGCCGGCGCACGGCGTGCTCCTGGGCGATCTCAGTGGGAATGCCGGCGAGCACGGGTGCGCCGAGCCGCTCGCTGAAGGCGCCGGTGGCCACGACACCGCCGATCGCCCTGGGGTCGAGGCTCCGGTAGAGCCCGAGGAAGGCGCCCAGCGGGTCGCCATGGTGGCGCGCCCAGGTTGCGCGAACTCCGACGAGACGCGGCACTCGGCCGGCTCCTCCGGCCTCGGCACCCCCGTCGACTTCGCCGACCGCGAGCGACGTCGTCACTTTGCCGAGGTCGACGCCGATGAACACCCGCCGCGTCGCCTGCGCTTTGCCGGGATCGAGGGTCGTCACGCTCTTGATTCTATGCCACCGCGTCGACAAGCCGTTCGCGCCGCCGGCGAGCGGCGGTCGTCACGTGCAACGGCCCGGCGCAGACGATCCGTCGGCGGCGACCGCCGGCCGGACCGATCATGCCGGCCGCCGTCATGCTGCAGGTGCGTCGCGGAGGATCCGCCGGCAAGCGGCGGCTTGAGCAGGAACCGTCGCGGAGAAGGTATGCTTCGTACCGTGAAGAACGGCGGCCACCCCGACATCGAAGGCGACCTCGAACGCGCCTGGACGCTCCTCGACGAGGGCGACCTGGGGGCTGCGGCGCGGGCGCTCGAGAGCGCCCGCGCCGCAGCCCCGAACGACCCCGAGGTCCTCGAACTCACCGCCGATCTCGCCCTCACGCGCGACGAGCCCAAGACCGCGCTGCAGGCCTACCAGCGCTGGATGACGCTCGACCCGCTGGATCCCGACCCGTGGCTCGGCGCCGCCGAGGTCCACCTTTACCGGCTCGACGACCCGCAGCGGGCGGCCCAGATCCTGCGCGGCTTCCTGGTGCACAGCGAGCTCGACTCGCTCGAGGAGGCCGACGCGCGCCACCTCCTCGGACTCGCGCTCGAAGAGCTCGGCGACCGCAAAGGGATGGTGCGCGAGTGGCTCGAGGTGTTGCGTCTCGACACCGAGGCCGACGAGGAGGCCGAAGACCTCCTCTCGAACGACCAGTTCGAGCGCATCGCCGCCGATGCCCTCGACGAGCTACCCGCGGAGCTGCTGCAACGGCTCGGCAACGTGCCGGTGCTGGTCGCCGACCGACCCTCCGAGGACGATGTGCGTGACGGCCTCGACCCGCGCACGCTGGGCCTCTTCACCGGCCTGCCCATGCCCGACCAGTCGTTCATGGGTGGCCCGCCGCACACCGGCGTGATCCACCTCTTCCGGCGCAATCTCGAGGTCGACGCCGAAAGCAAAGACGACCTGGCGGAAGAGATCCGCATCACCGTCGTTCACGAGACGGCGCACTACTTCGGTCTGACCGACGACGACCTCGAGCGCCTCGGCCTCGGCTGAGCCTCGACACCTACAGCGCTTCGGCGGGGACCCCGACCCGGCGCAGCAGATCGTCGGCGGCTTTCCACAGAGCCCAGAACAAGCGCCGGCGCGGCGAGGTGGCTGGTAAACGTCTTGGTGGCGACCTTCACGGGCCCCCGCTCTGCCCGCAGGCTCGCACCCCTCTATCCCGCTATACTTCGAGCAACGGTGCGGCGGCAAAGCGAGGTTCTGCAACATGGCGTGCTCCTCTACGCTTCGGCCCTCCTTCAGAGCCGGGGCACGATCGCCCTTCGGGAACGGTGAGCGTGCGTCCCTTCCGTGCTGATGCCGTCCTCTTCGATTTCGACGGCACCCTGACCAAGCCGCTCGCCATCGATTTCGCGGCTGTCCGTGAGGCTGTGCGCTGCCCGCCCGACTCGTTCATCCTCGAGTACGTGTCGGGCCTGCCCCAGGGCCCGCTCCGCGACCAGGCGATGGCCATCCTCGACCGCTTCGAACTCGAGGGCGCGCAGCGCTCCGAGCCCAACGAGTCGGCCGAGACGACCGTGCTGCGTCTGCGCGAGCTCGGGCTACGCGTGGGCATCATCACGCGCAACAGCCGGCTGTCGGTCGATGCGGCCTTCGCGCGGTTCGCGGGGCTGCGCGCCACCGACTTCGACGTCATCGTCACGCGCAACGACCCCGTCGCCCCCAAACCCTTTCCCGACGGGGTGCTGCTCGCCGCCGAGCGCATGGGCGTGGCGCCGGAGCGGCTGCTCATGGTCGGCGACTACTACCTCGACGTCGAGGCCGGCAAGGCCGCCGGCGGCGTGACCGTCTTCCTCACCAACGACTCGGACACGGCGCCCGAATGGGCACCCGGAAACGGCCCCCCGTCTCGGGAAGGCAACGACCCGGTTCCCGACGCCGACTTCGTCATCCACCGCCTCGACGAGCTCGAGGCGGTCGTCCGCCTCGGCCTGCCGCTTCCGCAGGGCAAGCTCCCCAACGACCTGCTCGCCACCTACCTGAGCGACATCAAGGCCGACGATCCCTCCATCCTCGTCGGCGCCGGGGTCGGCGAAGACATCGCCGCCCTCGACATCGCCGGCGATGAGGTCCTCGTTGTGCACGGCGACCCGATCACGCTGGCGAGCGACGATATCGGGCGCTGGGCGGTGCTCGTGAACGCCAACGACATCGCGACCTCGGGCGGCGAACCGCGCTGGTTCCTGGCGACCGTGCTGCTTCCGCCAGAGACGACGGCGTCGGGGGCGCTGGTGCTGCTGCGCCAGATAAGCACGGCGGCCGCGGCTCAGAGCGTCAGCCTCGTCGGCGGGCACACCGAGATCACCTCGGCGATCACCCGGCCCGTCATCGCCGGCGCCATGGCCGGCACGGTCAGACGAGCCGACCTGCGTGACAAGCGGCGCGTCGCAGCCGGCGACCACATCGTGCTGACCAAGAGGCTGGCCGTGGAGGGCACGGCGCTCTTAGCGCACCAACTCGGCGAACGTCTCCTCGCCCTGGGAATGAGCGGAGCGGAGCTCGATGCCTGCCGCGGATTCGTCGAGCGCATGAGTGTCGTGGACGACGCCCGCATCGCCGCAAGCTTCGCCGGCGTGACCGCCTTGCACGACGTCACCGAGGGAGGTCTGGCGACCGCCCTGAGCGAACTGGGCGTGGCATGTGGCCGTCGCGTCACGGTGCACCGTGACCGTGTCCCCGTGTACCCCGAGACGCAGCGGCTCTGCCACCTGCTCGGCATCGACCCGTTGGGCCTCATCGGCTCGGGCAGCCTGCTACTCTGCTGTCGCGCCGGAGAGAGCGCGGCGCTCGTCGGCGCCCTCGAAGCCTCCGGGATCGAGGCGACGGTGATCGGCGAGATGGGTGAGCCCGGCGAGGGCGTCACCGCCTTCGATGGCAGCCGGGCGGCCTCGTGGCCGCGCTTCGCGCGCGACGAGGCCGCCCGGCTGCTCTGACCGCCGAGACATGGCGACGGTCGGAGCGAGATGATGCCCGCGTGAGGGAACCGATGGGAGACATCCGGCAGGAGGGCGGCGGCGGGTACGCGATCCGCACCATCGAGCCCTCCAACCACGGCTCGGTCATCGCAGTGTTGGACGAGTGGTGGGGCGCGTGGCACATGGCGCCGATACTCCCCAGGCTCTTCGAGCGGCTCTGCCTCGAGGCGTTCCAGTCAGGGCTGTCGTGGCTCACGATCTTGCGCAAGCGGAACGCTTTTCGCGCCGCTTTTGCGGACTTCCGTATCGCGGCGGTCGCGCGTTTCGGCTCCGAGGAAGTCGAGCGCTTGCTCTGCGACGAGGGGATCGTGCGCAACCGGCGCAAGGTCGACGCGGCCATTCACAATGCCGAGCGCACGCTCGACGTGATCGACGAGTACGGCTCCTTCGCCGCGTTCCTCTGGACGTTCAAGCCGGCCGAGCAGGCGGCCCCGGCTCAGGCACTGACCGCCGGATAGGCGGCCGGCACGGTGAACCGGCTCCCCGGCGATGGTCCGCACGGCGCACGCCGGTGCACGAGGCTTCAGCGGAGCGCGGTCTGGAGCCGCTGGAGCCCTTCCTCGAGCAGGCCGCGCGGGCAAGCGAAGTTGAGACGGAGGAACCCCGGGGTGCCGAAGCCGGCGCCGTCGGAGAGCGCCACGCCGGCGCGCAGGCACGCCTGCAGAGGATCGGGCAAGCCGACACCACGCACGTCGAGCCAAGCCGGGTACAGAAGAGCCGGCGGGGCTGAGAGCGGAAGCGGGGGCGAGAGCGCAAGCGGGGCCGAGCAGAGGGCGAGAGCGCGAGCGCAGACCGCGCGTCGCCTCACCCTCTCGCGGATTTGGGAACGACAGCGGCCGGGTAGCATGTAGCAATGAGGATCCGCCTCATCGAGCCCGAGCCACCGAGTATGCACATGTGGTCGTACTCGCGTTACCCGCGCCTGGGCTTGCCGATGATCGGCGCCGCACTCAAGGCGAGCGGCCACGACGTACGCATCTACTGCCCGCAGATGGCCCCGATCGACTGGCGTGACGTCCGCGCAGCCGACCTGGTCGGGCTCTCGACGACCACCTCCACCGCACCGGCCGCTTACGACATCGCCGACGCGCTACGCTTGCACGGCATCCCGACGGTCATCGGCGGTTCGCACGTCACCTTCATGACCGACGAGGCGCTCGGGCACGCCGACTACGTGGCGCGTGGCGAGGGCGGCGAGGCGCTCATGCTCGAGCTGGCGGGGGCCCTGCAGGGCCTCCGCCGGCTCGAGACCATCCGCGGCCTGTCGTTCACCAAAGACGGCGAGGCGCTGCACAACGAGCCGAGAGAGCGCTGCGCCGATCTCGACAAGCTGCCCCTGCCCGACCTCTCGCTCATCGTCGGCCACGAACGGCTGAGGACGACGCCCGTCATGACGAGCTGGGGCTGCCCGTTCGCCTGCAACTTCTGCTCCGTCACGGCGATGTTCGGCCGCCAGTACCGCTTCCGCAGCGCCGAGGCAGTCGTCGCCGAGCTCGAGCAGAAACGGCCGCGCCGCGTCTTCTTCTACGACGACAACCTCGCCGCCGACAAGAAGCGCCTCACGACGTTGCTGCACTTGATGATCGAGCGGGACCTGGTCGTGCCGTGGCAGGCGCAGGCGCGCATCGACGTCGCCAAAGACATCGAGCTGCTCGACCTCATGAAGCGCTCGGGCTGCGACCTCCTCGCCGTCGGCCTCGAGTCCGTCAACCAGGCGACGCTCGACAGCTATGAGAAGTCACAGAGCGTCGACGACATCGCGCACGCCGTCGAGACGCTGCACGCCCACGGCATCCGCTGTCACGGCATGTTCGTGCTGGGTGGCGAGCACGACACGCTCGAGACCACGAGAGATACTGCCGCTTTCGCTCTGAGGCACCGCATCGACTCGCTGATGCTCAACATCCTCACCCCCGGGCCCGGCACGCGGCAATACGCCGAGATGGAGGCCGAGGGGCGCATCTTCGACAAGAACTGGCGCCTCTACGACGGGCAGCACGTGGTGTTCACTCCGCGACTGATCACTCCCGACCAGCTCCAGACCGGGGTGCTGGCCGCCTACCGGCGTTTCTACTCGCTGCGCCGCTTGCTGGCCTGCTTCTTCACCTTGCACTACACACCCTTGCTGGTGCAAAGCTGGGGCTGGTGGTTCGTGCGTAGCTGGCGACGAAACAAGCACACCAGGGCGTACATGAAGAGGCTCAAGCAGCTCCGCTGGCCGCGCGCGCCCGAGCTCATCGCCCGAGCTCCCCGGCAGTGAACCGCAGCTAACCCCGCACACGTGGCCGAGAAGCCTGGGGAGCGCTCACTTCATCACGGTCGTCATTCTCGCGGGATACCAGGCTTGCTCTCGCTGCTCCCACGGCTCGCTCCCGCGGCGGCGGCGACGACGGCCGCGACCGCCACGATCTCGAACACGGTCAGCCGCTGCGACAACACGGCAAACCCCGCGAGCGCCGCGACCGCCGGCTCGAGGCTGAGCAGCACGCCGTAGGTCGAGGCGCGCACGAGCCTCAGCGCGACCAGCTCCAGGAAGTACGGGAACGTCGACGAGAGCACGGCGACCGTGGCTCCCAACGCCAGCACCGACGGACGGCCGAACGCCTGAGCGCCCGTGACAGCGAGGGCCGGCGTGAGCAAGACCGCTGAGCCGACGAGCATCAGTGTGGTGACGCTCAGCGGTTCCATCGTGGTGACGGCCCGCTTGGCGAGCACGAGGAAGGCCGCCCACCAGGTCGCCGCCAGCAGAGACAGGGCAAGGCCGAGCGTGCTGACTGAGCTGGTCGGACCGCCCAACAGCGCGACGCCGGCGCCAGCGAGCACGATCCAGACGAAGTCGAGCGGGCGGCGCGAGCCGAGTACAGCCACGCTGAGCGGACCCAGGAACTCGACCGCGACCACGATGCCGAGCGGGGCGTTGGAGATGGCCCCGTAGAAGCTCAGGTTCATCGCCAGCAGCGCCAGCGTCAGCATGACGATGGGCAGCCGGTCGCCGGCTCGCGGAAGGCGCAGCGAGCGAGGCCGCAGCGCGACCAGGATCATCGCCGCGATGGCCGTCCTGAGCCACAGCGCCTCGACGATCCCCACCGACCCGATGACGCGGGTCGCGAGCGCCGACCCGGTCTGCATCGACAAGGCGATGACGATGACGAGCAACGGCGCCGAGCCGCCCGCTCGCCGGCGTATCGAGGATGGGAGAATGAGCACGACCGGGCGAGTGTATCGGAAGGGCGTTGCTGTCCGGCCCGCGGACCCTGCGGACCGGCCGTCCGGACGTCCCGCTACCGGACGGCGAACGCTCCCGTTCCCCAGGGAGAGGCCGCGACTGCGGCCGCGACGGCCTGCGCGTCGTCGCCCTTCCGCAGGGCGGCGAGGATGGCCTGGTACCTGCCGTTGTGGAGGGTCGTGATAGTCGCCGCGAAACCCTGGTCCCAGCTCACGTAGGCCTTGACGCCGACCGAGTTCATGCTGGTCGCGCCCGGCTCGGATTGGGTCGTGTTCAGCGGGTTGTAGTGGGCCGAGTTGTGCCAGTGGCCGCCCTCGGCCATCTCCCATGCCGTGAGGGCGGCGAGATTCGACGAGGTGACCGGCATGCCCAGCCTCTGCAACAGTGCCTGGGCCCACGTGAACGGGGTGTAGCCCCCGTGCACCGGAGCGGCCAGGGCTGCCGCTCCCTGACTGGCGAGAATCGTCTTGATGCGCTCGATGAGCCGGTCGAGGATGGCCCGCCGTTCGGCGACCCGCCGGCTCATCAGGGCACGCTGGGCGTCGATCTCAGCTTGCACACTAAGAGCCTCTTGTCGGTCGCCGGCGATGGTCTCTTCGAGGCCCTGCACCTGAGAGGTGAGCTGCGCAAGCCGGGTCTCGGTCTGCCGGTCCTGCTCGCTGATGAGACGGAAGAAGGCAAGCCGGGTCTGAGGATCGGAGAAACCGCCGCAGTCGGCGAGCACGTCGAGCAAGCCGTAGTCACCCATCTTGTACATCGCCGCGAGACGCTCGCCGGCGAGCGTCTGCTCGCGGTCGAGCTCGGCCCGGCAGCCGGCGAGCTGGAGGCGCGCCTGCGTCAACCCTTCGTTGATGCGCTCGAGGCGAGCGCGCGCCGCGTTGTACTTGCCCGTGACGACGGCGAGCTGCCTTCCGAGGCGATGCATCTGCACGCGGACCCGCCGCGCCTCGGCCTGCAGGCCGGCGAGTGAGGTGGGGGCCTTGCTGAACGAGAGGACCGTGACCTGCCCCGTGGCGCCGGCGCCCGCGGGCAGCCCCAGGAGGGCGGCGCTGGCCGCCGCGACGACCACGGCGGCCAGCGCCGCCCTCAAACGCAGTCTGGTGTCGGTGAACGCCTCCACGGTCTCGGGGTGTGTATCGGCCCGCAGGTGCGCGCCTTTACACCCCACGCTCGACACACCCGCGCACACCACCGGCCACCCGCACGGCCACTCGCACGGCCACCCGCACGGTCACCGACTCGGGTGGCTTCCCGGCCGCCCGACGGCCGCAGAGAGGTGTCGCATGGTCCCGCATGCGACAGGCGGTGCCGATTCTTCTATACTACGAGGGGTGTGAGAGGAGGCGTCGGCGGGTCAGTCCCGGCGCCCGGTCAGACCGATCAGCGATCGACCTGCGCACAAGCCAGAACGTCGCAACCGGAACGTCGCAACCGGAACGTCGAGGAGGGCGTGAGCACGGAAGAGTTGAGCCGCGCCGCCCCCGACCGCCGCCGGTTCGCGATCCTCGCCGTGGTCTGGGTCTCCTATCTCATGGTGTACCTGGCGCGGCTCAGTGTCGGCCCGCTTTCTCCCTTCCTCAAGGACGCCTTCCGCCTGTCGAACACCCAGGTCGGCACGCTCATCAGCGCCACAGCCCTGACCTACGCGCCGACGCTGATCGTCGCCGGCTGGCTCGTCGACCGCCTCGGCGTGCGCCGCATGCTCGTCGCGGGCACCCTGATCGCCTCGGGCTGCGTCTCTCTGCTGTTCTTCGCGAACTCGTACCCGCGCCTTCTCGTGCTGCTCGGTCTGTCGAGCTTCGGCAGCGGCTGCATCTACCCGTCTGCCGTCAAGGCCGTCATGCTCTGGTTCCCGGTGCGCGAGCGCGCGACGGCGATCGGCGCCAATCAGACGGCCATCAACGTCAGCGGGATCATCGGCGCCGTGACGCTGCCGGCCCTCGCCAGCGGCTTGGGGTGGCAGTATGGCTTCCTCGCCATCGGACTCGTCGGCCTGGCGATCGCCGCCGTGTGCATCGTCGGCTACCGCGATCCCCCGGCGGCGAGGATCGCGCCCGACGACTTGGCCGCGAGCCGCGCCGATGGCGCGGTCGCGCCATCGGCGCGGCGCTTGCTTGCCTCAGGCGACGTATGGTTGCTCGGATCGGCCGGCCTGTTCCTCGGCGTGGTCGAGTACTCGACGCTGGCCCACCTCGTGCTCTACCTCAACCGCCAGTACCTGTTCACGGCCGTCGCGGCCGGCGGGCTGCTCGCTCTCTGTCAGGCGTCCGGCGCCGTCGCCAAACCACTCAGCGGGCTCGTCAGCGACCGCCTGCTCGGCGGCCGCCGTCGTCCGGCCCTGCTGGCCCTGGCGACCGTGACCCTCGTCTCGTGCCTCGTGCTCGCCGCCGGAGGCGGACGCCTCGCCTGGGGCCTCTACATCGTCATCGCCCTTCTCGGCTTCGCCGCGGTCGGCTGGGGAGGCCTGTTCGGCACCGTCGCGGGCGAGATCGGCGGTCACGAGGCGGCCGGTCAGGTGGCGGGCTTCACCGCGGCCGGCGTCAACGTCGGCATCGTCTTCGGGCCGCCGGCGTTCGGCGCCGTCGTCGACAGTTCAGGCTCGTACGGCCTGGCGTGGCTGCTCATGGCGGCCGCGAGCATCGCCGCCATCGTGTGTCTTGCCCTCTTGAAGGAGCCGCGCGCCGAGACCCCCGGCGCCGCGATCCCCGCGCTGGCGGACGCTTGATCCCACGACAGGCGCAGCGCGTCACGACAGGCGCAGCGCGTCGCGACAGGCGCAGCGCGTCAGCTCACCAGCACCGCCGAGAACACCTGCCAGGCGAGCAGCGCTTTGGCCGTGAGACTGAGGATGATGTAGACCTTCTCACCGAAGAGGTAGTCTCTCCAGGGGCCGATCTTCTTGTACTGCAGCCACATGTTGACCGCGAACACGTTGAAGAAGACGAACAGGCTGACGATGATGCCGTACACGAACGTGGGCGGCGCCGGCCCGTTGAGGCCGGGACTCCACACGTAGAGGACGACGACGATCCATGGAATCAGGCCGGCGAAAGCGCCGAACCAGAAGCTCAGCATGTCCGGCTTGCCCGGCCTCTCGTACTTCTCCACCAACAGCCCGAAGAGGATCATGCCGGCGTTGACCCCGAAGATGGCCAGCAGGGCGGCGATGTCGCTGACGCCGGTGATCATGCCGATGAGCACGATCATGATCGACGAGCTGAAGAAGTACTCGATCCAGCGCCCGTAGTTGCGGTCCTGCAGCAGGCCACGTGTGTACCACTCGAACACGCCCGGCGAGGCGATGATCAGCAGCGCCGCGGCAGAGATGGCCAAGAAGGCGAACACGCCCCAGCCGAGTTGCAGGTCGAACAGGTGCGTGAGCTTGGACGGCGTGCCCGGCTGTCCGGTCATGTAGGTCGCCGTCACCGGTAAGCTGAAGCCGTTGGTAAGCACGGCGATGGCGACCGCCTGAACGGCCAAAACGAGGCCGACGACGATGTTCCACCGCCGCAAGCCGCGCAGTCGCGCTTCGATCTCGCGGTTCACACCGCCGTACCCGGTCGTGCCTGACACAGCAGTCATCGGCTGTACCCCTTTCGTTCGGCGAGGAGCTCGCGCTCTGGAGCTCGCCCCCTTGAATGATCATCTCGGGCCGCCGGACGGACCCCTCCTCCCCCCGGAAGCGCAGACTAACCTACCCCACACCCAGGGGGTAGAAACTCCTGCTCCACCCTTTGCGGCGCAAGAACCCACCGAGCCGCACGGCCCTGGCCGCGTTCACGCCGGCTCTGGCTTTGGCCGTCCCGGCAGCGATACAGTGCGCTGGGATGTGCCCATTCGTCGGCAGCAGCGAGGAGACGAGCGGAGAGCATGACCGACCGCAGCACGATCGCCTTCTTCCCGGAGCCCGGCGCCTGGGGTCCCACCAACGACTGCGCCGCCATCGCCGAGGTGCTGCGCGAGCGCGGCCACCGCTGCGTCTTCGTCGTCGACGAGTCGTTCGCCGGTGTGCTCGAGGGGCGCGGGTTCGAGGAGCAGCTGTTCCGTACGGCGCCGCCGGAGGAGAACCCCGACCCCTGCGCCGACCCGTGGTCGGAGTTCATCAGGGTGACGGCGCCCGAGTTCCGCAAGCCCACGATCGATCAGATCTCGACGGTCACGAAGCCCATCTGGGAGACGCTCGTCGCGGCCGCACAGTACTCCCACGAGCGCGTCATGGCCATCTGGGACGAAGTGCACCCCGATGTGGTCGTGACTGACAACGTCACCGGCTGCCCCGCCGTCGAGCTCGCGGGGGCGCCCTGGGTACGCATCGTGTCGTGCAATCCTCTGGAGATGCGCGACCCCGAGCTGCCGCCGCCGCTCTCGGGCCTCCCGGTCGCCGGCGACCGCTACGAGTGGCAGGCCTTCCGCGACGAGTACCACCGCGTGCACGCCGACCTGCTGCGCGAGCACAACGAGTTCCGCGCCTCGGTGGGGGTCGCCGCCTGCCCGCGCGACGAGTTCAACACGAGCTCGCCGTGGCTCAACCTGTACGAGTTCCCCGCGGCCGCCGACTACCGGCTCGCACAGCCGCTGGGCCCCACGTGGCAGGGATGGATTCGTCGGTGCGCGCCACCGAGGCGCCCTTCGACATCGACGAGCACCTGCCGGGGCACGGCAAGGTCATCTACCTGTCGCTCGGCTCCCTGGGCTGCATGGACCTCAGCCTGATGCAACGCCTGATCGACGCACTGGCGACCACCGAGCACCGCACGATCGTCTCGATGGGCCCGCTCAAGGATCAGATGACTCTCGGCGCCAGGATGTACGGCGACCAGTTCCTGCCCCAGCCCTCGATCCTGCCGCAGTGCGAACTGCTGATCACCCACGGCGGCAACAACACGGTCTGCGAGGGCTTCCACTTCGGGCTGCCGATGATCGGGCTGCCGCTCTTCTGGAACCAGTACGACAACGCCCAGCGGCTCGACGAGGCCGGGTTCGAGGCGCGGCTGCCCACCTACGACTGGACCGAGGAGCAGCTCGTGGGCACCGTCAACCGGCTGCTCGACGACGACGCGCTGCGTGCGCGCATGAAGGCGATCGCCGCCGAGGTGCAAGCGGGGGCCGGAAGTTCGCGAGGCGCCGATCTGATCGAGCGCCTGGCGATCACGGGCGAACCGGTCACGAGCTGAGGCGTCGACCTACGCCGGCAGGATCACCAGAGTCGCCTGCCGATCTGACGGCTCCAGCCTACAGCGGCGCAGCGAGCCGGAGTCGCGCTGGGTCGGCAGCGCAAGCGTTCAGCGCTTGCGGGCCTTCCAGACCTCTTCGCACGGCCAGCGTCGCGCCCACTCGAGGCTGACTATGTCGTCGAACGCCGTGGTCGCGCCTTCGGCCGGTCGGAGCTCGAGCAGGTCCTCGATCTCGAGTCCGTTGGCACGCAAGAGCCGTATCCAGTCGCCGTAGCCCAGGTGGAACTCGACCGAGGGCCAGTCGGGCCATGCGCAGCGGTGCATGCCGAAGTAGTCGCGCACCAACCGGTCGGTCGGCAGCGCATCGGCGTCGTCGGGCACACAGAGCATCATGATCGTCCCGTCCGTGAGGAAGACGAGCTGCCCGCCGGGGCGCAGTACGCGGGCAGCTTCGGCGACCCACAGGTACGGATCGGCCCAGAGGCCGGCGCCGTACTCGGAGATCGCCAGATCGAAGCTCGCATCGGCGAACGGGAGACGTTCGGCGTTGCCCTCGAAGAGCGGGAAAGAGAGACCGTACTGCTCCTGGAGCCGAGCTCGATCGTGTCCTTGCCGTCGAGGTCGTCCGGAAGCACGTGGAGATCGACCTCAGGAATGCTCCAGATGCCCCAGCTCGGCTCTGTACTCGCCCAGGCCCGTTCGCCCGGCGCGACGTACTCGGTCGCCCACTCACTCCACGCCGCCCGGTTGCGGACCACGTGGTCGACCTCCTCGCCGCGGGTACGCTCCTCTCCGGCGGACCGGTCGTTCTCCCTTTCGCTCACGTCGTCTCCCTCGTCGCTCACGTCGTCTCGACCGCCGATCGCCGGGTTGTGGGTGCCGAGCGCGCCTTCATCGCCCTCGATCGCCTGCGGAACGTGGCGCAGGCACACGGGCTGCCGGGGTCACGCCTGTGGCGGCAGAGATCCGGCGTCGGGCAGTCCCGAGAGCATCTCGACGCCGCGCGTGGCGCTGCCTTGCTCCTCGCCTCGCGGCTCGTCGCGGAACTGGTGCTTGTGCTTGCGCACGTACTCGGCCAGATCGTCGCGCAACCGCTTCATCTGCGTGAGCTGGACGTCGCGAAGCAGCGCTTGCGCCTCGGGCGAAACCGCCCCGTGCCAAGCACTGCGGAAATGCTGCAGACACAGCCCCTGCCGACGTGAACGGAAGAGGCCGGCGATATCGTCGAGGACGAGCGCACGCGAGAGTTCCTCGGCGAAGATGGTCTCGAGCCGACTGCGGCTGTGGCACGCCGGGCACATCGCCGCCCGGGAGCGTTCTCGTCTCTTCTTCGCCACTTTGCCTTCGCCCAGAGAGACCGTCCCACGCAGAGCGTCTTCGAGAAGCGGCTGCATGATGATCACCGTGGTCAAAGCGTCGTGCTCTTCGCGCTCCTCGAGCCGCTGCAGCGCCCAGGCGTGTTCGCGACAGAACCCCCCAGAGAGGAGTAACCTGTCGAGGAGTCCGGCATCCATGGCGCCCTCTCTCAGCAGGCTCCTCAGATAGCGCTCATCGGCTTGCCGTCGCAGCAGGCACAGCGGACAACCCTCACGTGCCAGCGCCCGGCGAAGATCCGCGAGGAAAAGGAGCGAGCTGTCTGCGTGTACGCTCATGAGATCGTTGCGCCGCCTCCGCGGTCATAAGATCGTTGCGCCGCCTCCATGCAGGTATACTAGCCGCATATACTACCGCGTGGCGATGAGGCTCGCCCGAACTGCGGACACCCCGCTGATGGCCTCTGCACCGAGCAGCAGATCGTCAGGAGGTCGGCGAATGGTTGGCGTCTCCATCGCAGTCGGCATGGTCTCCCTCTCTCCCTTCGTCGCGACATGAGCAGCCTCGTCCCAGACGATCCCGCGACGCTCGACCGGGAACGAGAACCCCACGCGCCGGCCGTCTCTGCGGTAGAGGCGCTGGGCGCCGCCGTCGCTGAGGCTGTGTCGCGCGTCATCGTCGGCAAGCGCCAGCAGATCCGGCTGCTGCTGACGGCCCTGCTGAGCGAGGGCCACGTGCTCATCGACGACGTGCCCGGAGTAGCCAAGACGCTGCTCGTACGCACGGCCGCCGCCGCCCTCGGCCTGCACTTCTCGCGCGTGCAATGCACTCCCGACCTGTTGCCCGGCGATGTCACCGGCAGCCTGGTCTTCAACCAGATGAGCGGCGCGTTCGAGTTCAGGCAAGGGCCGATCTTCGCCAACCTCGTGCTGGCCGACGAGATCAACCGCGCCACGCCGCGCACACAGTCGAGCTTCCTCGAGGCGATGGAGGAGCGTCAGGTGACCGTCGAGGGCCGAGCGCACGTTTTGCCTCGACCGTTCCTCGTCTTCGCCACGCAGAACCCGGTCGAGCTCAAGGGGACCTTCACCTTACCCGAGGCGCAGCTCGACCGCTTCACGTTGCGTCTTCGTATGGGCTACCCCGCAGAGGGCGAAGAGGCGCGCATGCTTGAACGCTTCCGCGAAGAATCCCCGCTCGAGCAGGTCGAACCCGTGGCCGGGCCGGCCGAGGTGCTCGCAGCGTGCGCCGCGACCCGGCACGTGTACGTGAGCCCCGATGTTGAGAACTACGTGGTCGCGATCGTACAAGCGACGCGCGCGAGCGAGCTGGTCAACCTCGGCGCGAGCCCCCGCGCGGCGTTGTTGCTCATGCGCGCGGCGCAGGCGGCAGCGGCGCTCGACGGCCGCGACTACGTGATCCCCGACGATGTCACGGGCCTCGCCGTGCCCGTGCTCGGCCATCGGCTGATCCTGGCTCGCGACGCGCTCATGCAGCGCCTCGATCCCGACACTGTGGTGGCGCAGTTGCTGGCAGCCGTGCCGGCGCCGGTGGAGACCCCGCCGGATGAACGTCCGTAGAGCGATCTTCCTCGGCCTAGCCGGCCTTGTCGTGGCCGCCCTGCTCGGCTCCGAGGCGCTCGTCTTCGCCATGTTCGCCGTCGTGCTCTTCGCCGGGCTGGTCGCGCTCACCACTCGCCGCGTCTTCGACAACCTTGAGTACGTGCACTCGATCTCGCAGCGTGTTGTGGCCTGGGGCGGCGAGATCGAGATCGTGACCACGGTGTCCAACCGCAAGTGGCTGCCGCTCGTCTGGCTGCGCGTGCGCGACGACTGGCCGTCGTCGGTCAGCCCCATCGCCTTCACACTCAGACCGTCATCCAAGCAAGCGACGCGGGTACTGGCGCAAGCGTTCTCGGTGCGCTGGTTCCAGCGTGTCCGACGACACTACCGCGCACGGTGCCTAGAGCGGGGAGTGTATGGGTTCGGCCCCGCCACGATGCAGGCCGGCGACCCTCTGGGCCTCACCGAGGTCACACGCGGCGTCGACGCCGTCGACCGCATCGTCGTCCTGCCCAAGGTGCTCGACGTCCCCGAGCTGCCGCTGGCGATCGGCCGCCCGTTGGTTGCCGAGACGGCCCGGCGGTCGCTCATCCGCGACCCGGCGAACCTCGTCAACGTGCGCCGGTACAGGCCCGGCGATCCCCTGAAGACCATCAACTGGCGTGCCCTCGCGCGAACAGGCTCGCTGCACACGAACGAGTTCGAGCCGTCGGTGACGGCCGAGGTACGCATCCTACTCAACATGCGCGTGTACCAGTACGGCTGGCAAGGGATCGACCCGGAGCTCATGGAGCTGCTCTGCGTGGTGGCGGCGTCTGCGGCGGCGGCGCTCACAGATCAGGGATTCGCCGTCGGCCTCAGGTCGAACGGCCTCATCGCGCTTGCCAGGGACCCCCTCGACGTCGATCCCGCACCGGGCACGCTGCCCGAGATCCTCGACGGCTTGGCTCGTATCGTCGTCTTCCCTCCGCCGCCTTTTCAGAGGGTCTTGACGAGTGAGCTGCAGACAGCGGGTCGACCGGCGGAGTACCTCCTCGTCACACCGACGTTCACAGGAGGCCTCGCTGACCGGGTCAGGGAGCTGCGAGAGACCCGCTCGGCACACATCATCTTCGTCGGCGACGAACCGCAAGAAGACGCCTCGCTGGTCGACTGGCACATTCCCAGATCGTTCGACTGGAGGACGAGCGATGCGCTCCCGCTTGCTTGACGGGCTGACTCTGCCGGGCCTCGCGGCGCTGCTCGAAAGCCTCTGGCTCGGGACCGCTGTCGCCTTGGTGCTCAAGATCCCGCTGCCGGCCGCGCTCGGCCTGGCGTTGGCCATCGTCGCTGCGGGAGCCGCAGTGGCCGTGCTCGCCCGCCTCGGTGTCTTCGGTGTCGGCGTGCTGCGCCTGGCGCTGAGCGTCGCGGTTCTGACGATCACCGCCGTGCTGGTCGCCGCCGGCCGACCTGCTTCCTGGCACACGGCCGCGCTCTTCACCATGGGCGAGCTGCCGGCCGTCGCGCTGGCGCTCTGGCTCGGCTTGCGCATCGGCCGCCTCACGATCCGCCCCGACGATGCCCTGAAGCGCGTCGCCCGAGTGCTGACCTTCGTCTTCCTCATCGTTCTGCTGGCGCGCGCCCAGCACGCCTCGTTCCCTCATGCGGGGCTCGTCGTGGCCGTGGTCATGGTAGTGGGAGCGTTCTTCGTCGCCCTGGCTCGCCTCGACGACGTGCTGGCGGTTGTGGATCGGCGTCACGGCCTCTCGAGCTGGAGCTGGTTCGGCGGCGTCATGACCGTGACCGCCGTGGTGCTCGTCGTCGCAGGGCTTCTGGCGGCGGTCACGCACGGAGGACCGCTGCTCTGGGCGCTGTCGGCCGGCGGCCACCTTGTGCGTGTCGCGCTCGACGTGGTCGCCTTCGTGCTGGGCTGGACCGGCTACGGCATCTTACGCGCCTTCGTATGGCTCGCCGACCTGGTGCACCTGCCGAAACCGCACGGCTTTCAGCCGCACCAGACGCCGCAGCTCCACACCGCCCCGTTGCCCAAGTTCCAGAGCAAGACCGAGGGTCGTCTGACCTTCGTGCGCGACCTCCTCTGGTTGTCGGCCGTCGTCCTTGGCTTGGGCGCAACCCTCCTCGTGCTCTCGCGCACGCTGCGCCGTTTCAGGGAGGGAAATCCAGAAGAGATCACCGAGGAGCGCGAATCCCTGCTGTCGGGCTTTGATCTGGCACGCACGCTGCGCTCACGACTGGCTCATCTCGTGCCTCACCGGCGCCGCCACCGGCGAGCCGCCTCGCCCCGTGAGGCGGTGCGCTACGAGTTCGCGACGCTCGAAGCCTCGCTGGCCGACCTCGGCAACCCACGACCGACAGGCATGACGGCTCGCACCTACTTGCTGGGGGCGCCGGCCAACGCGACGGCCGGAGCGGAGGCGGAGGCGAGCGCCGGGGGGTGGGCGCGCGCGATGGCCTTGGCCTTCGCGCTCGCCCACACCTACGAGCTGGCCCGCTACTCGCTGCATCCTCTCACCTGGGAGGACGTCGAGCGCTTCAGGGACGGTAGCCTGCGTTACCGCGAAGCCCTCGCGACGGCGAGCGGCTCCCGAGACTGAGAAGGTCGAGGCCCGCCAACCGAGCTCAAGAAGGAGCTGGACGCAGAGACAGCGCGCCGAGCCGGCGGCGAAACGGTCCGCAACGGGCGGGCAAGCCCGCCCGAAGCCCGAAGCGCGCGCGGCCGAGGCGCGCACGGCGCGCGCGACCGAGACGCCCGAGGTACGCGGAGCGGAGGCGCGCACTGCTTGCCGATACGAGACGCGCACGGCTTGCGCGGCCGAGACGTGTGGTATATTCGCCCTATACGCGATGAAGCTCGCAAGACCGCGCCGAGGGCGCTGATGGCTTCTGACCGGCTTGGCCGGGCAGGAGCCTTTTTCGTTGGGAGGCACGCATGGGACTGCTCGATTTCGAGAAGTTCGCGCCCGAGCGGCAGACGTCGGGCGACCCCCACGGGGTGAAGCTGCGCGAGGCCGTGCGCGACGCAGGGCGCGGCCAGTGCGCGATTTGCGCCGTGCTCGACGCTCAGGAACGGGCGCGCCTCTACTGGCTCGCCTACGAGGGGCTGAGCGATCCCGGCCTGCGTGAGAAGCTGAAAGCCTCGAAGGGCCTGTGTCGGCGTCACTTCCGGCTGCTCTACCGCGCCGTCAGCGAGCAAACGTACAACACGAGCGGGGTGGCCGACCTCATGCGCGCCCTGCTCGATGCCGACCGCGACGCGCTACGCGCGGCGCTCGCCGAAGCCAAGGCAGGGCGGCGCGCCAAGAAAGCCGTCGCCGGGCTGCGTACGCGTAGTCGCTGCCCCTTGTGCGACGACGCCACGGCGGCGACGGATCGCAAGATCCAGACGCTCATCAGCGAACTCGGCAACGAGAGTTTCCGCCAGGTCTACGTCTCGTCGCCGGGCCTGCTCTGCCGGCCGCACTTGCTCGCAGCGCTCAACAAGGAGCCCGACGAGGCGGTCGTGGTCGCTTTGCTGCACAAACACCTGAAGGCGCTCGAAGCAGACGACGAGGAGCTGGCTGAGTTCATCCGCAAGCGAGACTACCGCTTCTCGAGCGAGGCCAAAGGAGCCGAGCAAGACGCGCCGCGGCGCACCGTCGACGAGTTCATCGGGACGTGGCCGAGGTGAGAGGGATGAGCGAACGAGTCATGCAGCAGCGAGCCCCGGCGCCGAGCGAGACCGAGCAGGACGTCGTCGCGCGCGAGACCAAGCGCGGCGTCGCGGCCCTCAGACCACTCGACCTCATCCCTGCTGAGCTCCTCGAGCCAGACGAACGGGAGCTGGTCGCAGCGGTCCGACGCAGGCTGTCCGAAGGCAGCCTGTACGTCGTCGCCCTGGGCGAGTTCAAGCGCGGCAAGAGCAGCGTGCTGAACGCCCTCCTGGGCGAAGACGTGCTCCCGGTCGGGGTCGTCCCGCTCACTTCCATCGTGACGTTGGTGCGCCGAGGCCCACGGAGCGCCGTCGCCGAGTACGACGACGGCCGGCGCGAGTCGATCGACCCCGCCCGACTCGGCGACTTCGTCACCGAGTCGGGCAACCCCGGTAACGCCAAGGGGCTGCGCAGCACGGAGCTCTCGGTGCCGACCATCGACCTACCTCACCAGGCGGTGCTCGTCGATACGCCCGGCCTGGGCTCGGTCTACGAGAGCGGCACGCAGCACACGCTGGCCTTCTTGCCGCACGTCGACGTCGCCATGATCGTGCTGTCGGTCGATCAGACCCTCAGCGAAGCCGAAGAGAAGCTGGCGGCCGCGCTCAGAGAGGGCGGCACCGAGGTGCTGTTCGTGCTCAACAAGGCCGACTACCTCACCGGGCAAGAGCTCGAGCAGGCGGTGGCCTTCATCAGTGGCAGATTGCAGGCCCGGGGCCTCCAAGACGCGCCGCTGTTCGTGGTGTCGGCGAAGAAGGCCCGTTCCGGCGAGGACGACCGCGGCATGCGCGCCCTGGTCGCGTCTTTGCGGACTCTGCTCGAGCGACGGTATGAGACCATTCTCGAACGCCAGTCTGCGAGAAGGCTCTCCGCCCTGCTCGACGACCTCGAGACACGGTACCTCGTGCGCGACGAGATCGCGCGCCGCGACACCGAGCGCCTCTCTCGAGCGCTCACCCTGCTCGAGAAAAGTCGCGCCGATGTGCGTCGCCTGGCCGATGAACAAGACGCGGTGTTCGCACACCGGGTACGCGGCATCGAGCGCTCGGCCGGCGAGCGCTCGGCGGCCTTCGAGCAGGAGCTCCGGCGCGCGCTCGAGAGCGAGATCGAGCGACTGGCCGACCGCCTGCGCGAAGACCCCGCAGAACGCGTGGTCGACGAAGCGCTGTACGCGGCCATCAGCGCACGCCTGCGCGCAGAGGCGGCGCACGAGTCCCACCGTGTCGGCCAAGAGCTCGGGGAGGCGGCCGAGCGGCTGAGCCTCACACTCGACGAGGCCGCCGATTCGCTGGCGGCGGCCACTGAAGAGATCCTCGGCATCAAGATCGCCCGGCCTCAGCCGGCGTCTGTGGGCGAGCTGGCGCTGCGCATCGACATCAAGCTGCGCGACGACCCCGTGGCGCTCGAGACGCTGGCCGGAGGGCTCCAGGCGACGCTGCCTCGCGTGCTCCGGCAGAGACTGGTACTTCGCCGAGCCAGAGAGCGCGCCGCCGAGTTGAGCAACCGACACGCCGGCCGCCTGCGCAGCGAGCTGCAGAGCGCGCTGCGCGAGGCCGCTCGCGGCGCGCGACGGCAGAGCCACGAAGAGCTCGACCGGCTGCAGCGCTCGCTCGATCAGGCGATCGCACGCGGGCTGGCGCAGCGCGAGATGGCAGAAGACGACGCCGGCGCCGAGCGCGAGAGGATCGAGCGAGTCCTCGAGGCGATCACCCGCGCTCGGGCCCTTCTCGGCCCGCGCCGGGAGAGCCGCACGTGACGCGTATCGATCGGTCCGACCTCGACGACCGCTACCAGCGCGCCACGAGCGACCAGGGCTGCGGCGTCGCGGAGTCGAAGATGGTGAGCCCGAGCATGGCGAAGTCGTCGTGCGTCGACACCCACCACTGGTTCGCGGCCGTGAACGCCCGCGCGTCGAAGGGGTCCCCGTTGGGATGTCCCCACCGCGCCCACATCTTCATGCCGTGCAGCACCATGCCGGAGGTCGTCACCTTGCCGTCGTAGGCGCCTTCAGGCCAGGCTTGACCGATCGTCTCCTTCTCCCACTCGCCGCAAATCGTGCGCGAGCTCGGGTAGTCGCGCTGCAGGTAGACGTCGTAGGTGTCGCTGAGCAGGGCCTCGCCGACCTCGGCGTCGACCCGCCCGTAGTAGTGGTCCTTGAGCTGGCCCCAGCGCACGTAGCGGGCGTAGTTGTAGCTCTTGAGCAGCGGCTTCGAACGCCCGGCCTCCTGCTGGAAGTCGGCGCCCCAGGCGTAGTTGCTGGAGGTGAAAAAGCCGTTGTGCGTGCGCGCCAGGTCGTAGACCTTGCAGCCGAGTTGCAGCGAGGCGATCTCGCCGGTCTTGGCGTCGCCGACGAGCCACTCGTTGGGGTAGGCGCCGTTGTTCCGGGCGAGCATCACTTTGAGGAAGCCGTCGATGCCGCCCGCGTACTGGACCGCCCTGCGGATGCGGATGAAGACCGGGCTCCCGGTGGGGTCCGAAGCGGCGTCGGTGAGGGATGTCTCGCAGACCATCAACCCGGCGTCGTTCACGTACCAGTCCTCGCCGCTCCAGATCGCACCCGCGGTGCCCTGATAGCGGAAGGCGTGCCCCTTCTGCGGATGGACGTCGTAGATGACGTTGTACATGAAGTCCTCATCGTAGGGACACCAGGTGTTGTGACCCATGACGATCTGGCCGTCGGTCGTCGCGTCACCCGTCGCGATGAAGGCGCTGCAGCGCCCGGTCGTAGCGATCCCCGCAAGCGCGGTCTTCGCGCCGGGCTTCGCCAGCGCCGCGTAGACCTCCTGATCGGCCCAGTCGTTGGCGGCCACCAGGTCCCACAGATCGGCGGCGTACCCCTGCTCTCGCAGTCCCGCCACGTCGTCCAGTGCCACGCCCTGTGCCTGCACGGCAGCCTGCAGGCCCGCGGCTTCACCCTTGAGCTCTTGCCGGTACTCCGTCGGGATCAGCGGCCACACGTACGTCTTGGCGATCTCACGGGCCTCCTGCCGGTAGCCGCTTCCCGCTGGGCCCAGGTAACTACGGATCCAGTAGTCGGCCAGTTGCGGCGTCAGGTAGCCGCGCTGGTACCCGATCTGGTACGGGGTCCCTGCAAGGTGGACGAGCAGCCACCCGTCTTGTGTCACCACCTTGGAGCCGGCAAGGAGGTCTGTCGCCGATGCCGCCCGCGTGGCAGCGGCCAAAGCCGGCGTCGGCAGCGCCGCCAGCAGCGCGCACGCCACGACCGCCAGACAGAAGAATCTGATCCGGCCCTTCATGCCGAGCATCGCCCTCGACCTGCCCGTCCTTCCTGGGCGAGCAGGAAGCTCCACGGACCTGCGCAGCCTAGCACCTTACGGCCATCCCGAGTGAGCGTTGGCGCGGGCACACCCGCAGAGGAAGCTGGTACAATCGGCGCGTCTCGAGTGGGGGCGCGATGAGAGACGCAGCGCGAAAGGTCGCCTGGGCGCCGGCGGTGGCGGTGGCCGCCGCCGCGCTGCTCGCCGTGCTCGCGGCGGCGGCCACCACCACCGCCGGCGCCGCCGTGTTCGCCGCCGACCTCGGCGACCTCCAGCGCAACATCCAGAGCGGCGCCATCTGCGCCACCGTGACGCAGGGCTGTTTCATCGTCGTGCGCTACGACGACAGCGGCCTCGTCTCTTACCGCGTCGCGGCGGCCAAGCACCGCCCGTCTCGTCTCCCGAGGGTCTTCCTGCTCGGAGGTTCGGCGGTGCGCGAGTGCGCGACCACCGACGCCGCCATGCAGCAGAGCATCGTGCAGCGCTGGGGTGGGCGCGTGAAGGTGGTCTCGCTGGCCTCGTCCGTGCAGCGGGTAGCCGGCACTCTCGCCGCCATCGACAACCTGCCCAGCGACGTGGGCGGCGTGGTCGTGATCGGCGTGCACGAGATCACCTTCGCCTCCACGGTGGCAGAGACGAAGGCCCAGCTCACCGGCGTGCCGCTGCTCATGACGTCGCGCGCCCTGCACGACCTCGTGCGCGCCCGGCTCGGCTACAACCCGCCCAACAACATGCTCACCGGCCTGCGCCGCGACCTCGACTGGTATCAGCGCATCCGACACGTGCCGGCGTTCGAGGCCAAGCGTCCCGTCGCCTGGCAGCGTCACCGCTACGACTCGATGGGGGTCATGTCTCTGGCCGCCAAACAGGCCCTCATGACGCAGTTCAAGTACAACCGCGGCGCCTGGCCAAGCGGCCCGTTCTTCCGCTCCTTCGATCTGAACCGAGCTCTGCTGCGGCGCTGTGTGACACTGGCGAAGGCAAAGGGCTACCAGGTGCTCCTCATGGAGGACCCCAAGGACCGCGTCGTGGTCGGCCACGCGTACGACCTCTACAAGCAGTGGTACGAGCCCGTGTGCCGCCGGTTCGTAAGCGAGCTGGGAGCCCACTACGTGGACATCAACGACCAGGCCGGCCTGGTCGATCGCGACTTCCGCGACATCTGCCACTTGCTCCGCAGCGGCCGCGACAAGTGGACGCCCAGGCTCGTGACCGCCATCGTGCGCATCCTGCGCGACCACCCGCCGGTGTACCTCGACTCCGTTACGGCGGCGGTCTCCGACCCGGCTCCGGTCGTCGCGTCGGGCAGCACCGAGACCGTCACGGGCCTCGTGAAGGACACGGCCGGCAGGCCACTCAAGGGCGCGCGCGTCACGTTCACCTGGCGCTTCGCGTCGGGCGACGCCGCGGCCACGGCGACGACCGACGCGACCGGCGCCGCCATGTCGACGGCCGACGTCTCGGGGCTGTCCCCGGGTGTCGGCGTGGTCGTCGACGTGAGCGTCACGTGGAAGGGGCTGACGGCGACGGCGAGCGTGACCTTCACGCCGGCTGCACCCGAGCCGACGCCGACCGCCGTATCGGTCAGCCCCACGCCCTAGAGGCGTTCAACCGAGACGAACGGCGCGAGGGCTTCGCCCTTCCTGGGCACGCTCAGCCGCGGCCACGGCGAAGGCCGAACGCGAAGGGGCCGGCGACAGCCGGCCCCTTCGCGTGATCCTCCTCGGCAGCCCGAGGTCGGCCGCCTCCTCCACCACGAGCCTACTTCACCACGAGCTTGTTCGACGCGGCCTTGAGCTGGACGTTGCCGGCCGCGTCGGTGGCGTAGACGAAGAACCTGTAGGTGCCGGCTTTCCACGTGCGCGGCACGGTGAACTTCTTCGGCAGAAGCACGTTCGCGACGACGTTGCCCACGTTGAGGGTCTTGACGACCTTGCCGGCGCTGTTCTTGACCTTGATGACCGCGGTCGCCGTGCCGGCATTCGGAGCGGCGTCGACGACCTTGTACTTCAGGGTGGCCGTGCGGCCACGGGCAGCGGATGCGGCGTAGGGCGCCTGCGGCGCCGGCCTGACCGTGTCGACGTTGACCGTGAGGCTCTGGAGCGACTCGACGTTACCGGCCACGTCGGCGGCCTGGTAGGTGAGCGTGTGCGCGCCGTCGTTCGCATGGGCGACGACGTCGACGGCGATGTCCACACTGGCCGTGGTCGCGTTGACGACGACGGGCGCGCCGCCGTCGAGTGTAGAGGTGATCGTGCTCACGCCGCTGCCGTCGGCTTCATCGCCGGCGGCGAGGCTCACTGTGAGCGCATGGTTGTACCAGGCACCGCCGGAGACGCCGCTTGCCGATGTCGTCGGCGCCGTCGTGTCGTGCACGATGGTGATGGTGACCGTGTGCAGCGCCTCTACGTTCCCGGCGGCGTCCTGAGCCCAGAACGAGAATGTGTGCGTGGCCGAGCCGGCGGCCGGACCGGGTACCGTCACGTCGACGCCTGCCTGTGCCGGGTTGGTGTCGTTGAAGCGGGTAAGGCGGATGACTTCCCGGTCGACGCGCGAGTAGATGTAAGCGACACCCGAGGCGTCGCCGGCCGTCAGGTGCACGACGGCCTGGTTGTAACAGGTCGACACCGCGTCGGAGGTCGTCACCGGCGGTGTGGTGTCGTCGTTCAGCGCCGCGTAGGCGGTCACGGCGCCGACGGCGACGATCACCGCGACGGCGGCCACCAGCGCGACCATGCGCATCCTTGTCAATCTCACTTCAAGCCTCCTGCATCCGCACAGATCTTTCCTCGAACACCGTACCCATCAGCGGTCGGTGCCCGGACAGTTCGACCGACTCCAGTGGTCGGAAGCGCTCATCACCGCCCAGAAGCGCTTGTTCCCCGCCTCAGTAGTGCTCCTTCACGTGCTCCCGACCTTCCTCGTGACAGGAGTCGCACGACATCGTGCCCTTGGCGTTGGGCGTGTGGCAGACCATGCAGGTGGCCACGATGGGGTCGACCTCCTGCGGCGGGATGACCGCAATCGAGAAGTACTGGTTGAGCACGGTGACGGTCTTGAAGACCATGTCGTAGCAGAGCTTCGCGCAGCGGTCCTTCTGCGCGCCGCTGCCGTTCGCCGCACCGCTCATCATCGTCCACTGCGCAAGCGAGGCGTGACACAGGGGCGAGTGAGCGGTGGAGGTGGGCACGTTGAGCAGCGGCGGCTTGACGTTGGCGCCGCTCGGCACCCAGCCGTCGCGATAGTCGCGGTCGACCGCGTTGGTCGGCATGGGCGTCTCGGCGTAATAACCCGCAAGGGCGTGAGCGATCTTGTCGGCGTCGGCGACGCGCGCCTTGCCCAGCGCGGCCGCCATGGCCGCGATCGAGCCGTTCAGCGTGCCGCACAGGGTGCCCATCTCCATAACGCCGCCGCGCCCGAACCAGAAGAGGAACTTGGGCACGGTGCCCCAAGTGTCGGGGTAGGCGGGAGCCAGCGCCTCGACGATAGGCCGCCACGTGGCTTCGGCGCAGCCCGACTCGTAGTAGACCTCAAAGGCGCGGCGCGCCACCAGGTTGGGATCCGGCTGCGCCGCCGGGTCGGTCGGATAGGGCCAAGGGGTGTTCGTCGTCGCAGCCCGAGCGGACTCGGGCCGCTCGGCCAGGACCAGGCCGGACACCGAGGCGGCGCCCATGACGGCGCCGGCTCTGACCAAGAACTTGCGCCGCGACATCAACGTGTCTGACATGTTCGATCTCCTTTTCAGGGGCTCCTTAGACAGCAGAGAGGGAGCAGTCACGACATAGGGAACCTCCGGCAGATCATGGAGGCCGGGCCCGCGACCTCGACCCCCATCGTCAACTTACAGGTCTCGGAGCCGGCGCCCCACCCGGGCTCGGCCACGAGGAGCCGGTCGGCGTGAACTGCAGGTGGAAGCGCAGGTGCTGGGCCAGCCACTCCCTGACCTTGATGAGTGTGGGTACCGTAGCTGTCCACGAGCAGGTGCAGGTCGAGGTTGACGAGGTCAGCCAAGGTCGCGACAACGGCGATGACAAACGACAGCAGCCCGACCCGGATCGCGCCGAACATCGGCCGCGCCAGGAACTCTATCGGCCCCATACTCGCCTCCTTTGACGCCGCTCCGGGACCGGCTGACTTCTGCCCCGGACCGCCTGGCCACCCGCCTCCGTGTGGTAGCCGTGATGGCCGAGCCCGTTTCCAGGCTGAGACCGACAGAGAGTTTGTGAAAGCGGTCACCACCAACGTGAATTTACGTGTAACCGGACGGAAAGTACCTCAGATGATACCTGTAATTTGCCTAAGGACAAGTACTGATTTATGGTCGGGACAACCATTGAGGAGCCCTCCCAACAAGCGGCTGCGCAGCGCCTTGAGCGGCGCCCAGAGCGGCGGTCCGGTGACGCCGACGGACGGTGCTGACGCCCGCGACAAGGGGTAGTGGCCGACAGCGGCGGGGGGAGGGCGAACAATGGTTTCTGGACCGGCCTCCTCGCATCGCCTCGTCCACTTCCTCGGCTTCGCGTGTGTTCGATAGCCGAAAAGTTGACCACCCCAACGACGCCTGTACCGTCAGTCTGGTTCCCGGTTTTAGGGACGTCGGCGCCGGTAGCACCCGGACGCCGCGAGCGCCTAATACCGCGGCATGAGATGCGCCCGGCTCCCGGATCGATTGTGAGGCGACTGTAGGCGCCCTGCCCGCGACCCCACCGAGAACCCTTGCCGGCCCTCACCGCGCACCTCTGCGCTCGGCTAGGACGACCGCTCACGCCGACAGCGACCACGCCGTTGGTCTCCGGGGCGTAGTCGCAGGCGCGGATGTGCTCGAGGACGGGATGAGCCCGTACGAAGCGCCAGAGGGCGTCACTCTTGATGGCGGCGCCGTTGTCGGAATGATTGCGCAACGGCTCCGAGGAGCCGGCTACGACGAACATAGGCGCAAGTTCGAGCTTGCTTGAGCCGAATCGGGCACGGCCAGATTCGTAGCGCGCCCGCAAAACAGATAAACTGAGTATGATTGCCGAGCAGTCGCTGCTCTCCTGCCGGCGCGTCTCGAGCGGATCTCGCTGCGTCATATGCACCAGGCCGATGACCTGGGTGACCGGCATCAGCCGCCGGGAAACGCATCGCAGCGGCTATCTGTGCCCTCTTGCCGGCGGCGGTCGGGGCGTTGCGAGCACTCGCATTCGTCCCCGTGGCGGCCCCCACCACGCCGCCGACATCGACTCGGTATCCCTTCGAGGGATCGGGCTGCCGGGCTCTTGAGAACCGAGGAACGCGTATGCATCGCCACGACCCCGCGACCGCTCGCGCACAGGTACGGACCGCACTGCTGCTCGCCGCCGGCCTCGGTAGCCGGCTGGCACCGTTGACCGACGCGGTGCCGAAGTGCCTCGTCTCCATGAGCGGGGTGCCGATCCTCGAGCGACTGGTCCGCTCCCTCGACAGTCACGGGTTTGAGCGCCTGGTCATGGTCACGGGCTACAAGGCCGAGGCGATACGCGACTACCTCGGCGAGAGCTTCGGCGGCATCGCCATCGAGTACATCGTCAGCCCGCTGTTCGAGACCACCAACAACATCTACTCGCTGTGGCTGGCGCGACACCTGGTCGACGAACCGTTCCTGCTGGTCGAGAGCGATCTCGTCTTCGACGAGCATCTGCTGGCGCCGCTGCTGCAGCCCGAACGGATCGCCGTCTCCAGGCAACTGCCGTGGATGGGCGGCACCACGGTCACGCTCGACGGGAGCGGCAACGTCAACGCGTTCTACCCGCCGCCCGCGGGCGTCTACGGCCGGCACTGCACCGACATCGACCACTTCATGGCGGTCAACATCTGCAGCCTCGCGCGCGACACCTGGCACGATGTCTGCGAGCGACTCGACCAGCATGTGGCAGCCGGCCAGACCGGCTGCTTCTACGAGTCCGTGTTCGAGGAGATGGCCGCCGACGGCAGCATGGCCCCCGCGGCCGTGATCTTCCCCGCCGAACGTTGGTACGAGATCGACACGCCGGCCGATCTGCACGCGGCCGAGCTGGTGTTCCCGAGACACCTGCACGCCGCAGGAGGGTCGGGGCGGCGGGCCACCAGCGCCGGGGTGGCAAGGTGAGCCAGAGCGGCAGGGTGAGCCGGAGCGGCAGGGTGAGCCGGAGCGCCTCGCGGCCGCCGGCAGGTCCCGGGGCCATGCTCTCGCTCGCCCGGGACCTGCCCAACGTGTGCTCGCTGGCCGGGCTCCTCGCCGCGGTGCTCGGCCTCTACTTCGCGATCCGTGGCGTCTACCCGGCGGCCATGACGGCGCTGCTCTGGGCGGTCGTCTTCGACTGGAGCGATGGCCTCATCGCGCGACGCATGAAAGGACGCACGGCCGATCAGCGGGCTTTCGGCGCACAGCTCGACTCACTGATCGACATCGTCAGCTTCAGCGTCGCGCCCGCGTTGCTACTCCTGAGCGTCGGGCGCTTCAGCCCCTGGTTCGTCCCCGGCGCCTTCGTGATTCTCGCTACGGGGGTCATCCGGCTGAGTTACTTCAACGTCTTCGGGCTGCTCGACGATTCGACCTACCAGGGGTTGGCGCTCGACAACAACGTCATCGTCCTGGCGCTCCTCTTCGTCTTCGAGCCGGTCGTCGGCATGACGATCTTCGCCATCGTCCTCTACGTCGCCTTGATGGCGCTGGCCGCCCTCAACGTGGCTCCGATCGAGACGCCCAAGCTCGGCGGGCGGTGGTACTACGCCGTCATCCTGTATGCGCTCGTGCTGAGCGGGGTCTACGGGTGGCAGCTGGCGTAGCCGACCGGGTGAGGCGCGACCTACGGCCGGTGGCTCCGCCTACGCGCCGTCGATCGGCAGACAGCGAGGTTCTCGCCCTACCTACAAGATTCAGTGTTCATGAACCGACATTATTGGGTGGTCACGGACAACTGTCGGCGGTCAAGTAATCGTGTCGCTCTGCGTACGACGAAACGTGTCGCTTGAGCGGGCGCGCGCGGCTCGCCGGTCAGCCGCCCGAGATGGTGGCCTACTCCGGGGCGGCCCAGTGCCGGCTGCATGCCACCTACCGCCGGCTGGCGCCACGCAAGGGCGCCAACAAGGCGGTCACGGCGGTGGCGCGCGAGCTGGCGGGCTTCGTCTGGGGGCGATGACCGACAACATGGCGGCGTAGGTCGCCGCGGTCTGCAGGCGGGCGGGCGCAAAGACTCCGGAGAGATCCTCGAGGACGTTATGCGAGAGACGATGCGCGTAGCTAGCGGGAGGCAGGCTCCGGTCCGACGGGGATGTGCGGTAACCAATCCGCGGATATCAGCATGGTCGAGCGCCGAATCGATATGCCCGCCCGCCGGCACCGACTACGACGAACCCCCGCCCTGAAGCGCACGGGGGTTGACTGGCCATCTGATATCAGCGTTTCGCGGCATCAGCGGCGGTGCGAAGCGTCGTCCGACTGGATGCCGTTGTCAGGCCGTCTCGCCTGACATGCCCACGCGGCGATCACATCGGCCAGGTTCGGCATGACGGCCCTGAGACTGACCCGATAGTCCGAGGCCGCGGCCTCATCAGCGCCGTCGGTGATCACGCGCAGCTCCAGGAATTTCCGCGCGCTGAACTTGGCCGCCCTAGCCGCTCCGGCCCCCTCCCAAGCGACGCAGAGAGCGCCGGTCTGCGCATGCAGTTCGCGGGCTCTTACCGCGTCAACGATGTCCTCGTCCCCACTCGCGATCGGACCGCAGAGCACTCTGAACCGCCCATCGGGGCTCGAGAACAGTGCCTGAATCTCACGCACCGCAGCCTGGTCGGCCTGATGAGTCGGAGCCGGAGCCGCCACAAAGCGAAGCCTGTAGTCGTGCTCGATGCAGCACGTTCCAACGACCACGTCCCCACGCACGACCTCATCCCTCAGGCTTCCGGCAGCGCCAGCGCGCACGACTGTGGCAACATCCGGCAGCATGTCCAGAAGGTGCTGCGTCTGCACCGCGAACTGCACTTTCCCGTGCCCGCCAAGCGCCACGACCAGCCTGAGCCTATCGAAGACGACGACATCGATACGGCCCACGCTTTGCGGATGCCGCTCGTGACCCAAGGCGGCAAAAGCCTCCACGAGAGGCTCAAGCTCCTCTTCCTGGGGAGCCACTACGAGCAAAGCAACCGCCGCCGTCATCACCTGCTGCTTCCGGTCGGTCTAGCAAGGATTCTGCAGCCTGCATAAGACGTCGGACACACCCTCCGCTTCTCCATGCAACACGTCACGGCAGGCGTGGCGCGGCGGGAGATGCGGTACGTGTAGGCCCGGTCAGAGCTCGTCCACCACTCCCGAGAACCACGCAGCCGCACTCACTCTGTTTGTCATCGCGTTGCAGGAGGGGGTTTCGAGGCGCTTCGCAGGGCCAAGCAAAAAGGCGTTTCACCTGCAAATTGCTGGTGGACCGCAGGGGAGTCGAACCCCTGACCTCCGCCGTGCAAAGGCGGCGCTCTCCCATCTGAGCTAGCGGCCCACGTGGGGTACAAGTATAGCGCGCGAGCTCAGGCGCGCTCGGCGTTCCCGTCGACGAGGACCGCCTGCCCCGACACCTTGGCGCCGGCGTCGGAGCAGAGGAAGAGGATCATCGACGCCACGTCGTCGGCGGTGACCATCGTGCGCAGCGAGACGGCCGCGACGCGCTCGGCTACGACCTCGTCGCGGCTCAGGCCGCGCTGCTCCGCCTCGGTGGCGATCACCCGCCGGATGCGCTCTCCCTCCACGTCGCCGGGACAGATGGCGTTGACGCGCACGCCGAACGGCCCCAGCTCCATCGCCAGCGTCTTGGTCAGCCCGATGAGGGCCCACTTCGTGGCGACATAGGGCGCGCGCAGGGGCAGGCCCATCGTGCCGGCGTTCGACGACATGATGACGATTGAGCCGCCGCCGGCGTCTTTGATCAGCGGCGCGGCGCGGCGCACGCACAGGAACGTGCCCGTCAGATTGACGTCGAGGGTGCGCCGCCAGCCTTCCTCATCGAGATCCTCGATGGGAGCGGCGGGGCCGGCGATGCCGGCGTTGCTCACGAGGATGTCGAGGCCGCCCAGGCGGGCATGTGCCTCAGCGAAGACGCGGTCGACGTCGGCCGACGAGGCCACGTCGGCGCGAGTCGTCTCTATGCCCGGGCTCGCCACCGCGAAGGCCTCGAGCGCGGTGGCGTCGACGTCGCAGACGTGTACCGCCGCGCCCGCCTCGCCGAAGCGGCGGGCGATCGTGGCCCCGATGCCGCTCGCCGCGGCCGTGACGAGCACGCGCTTACCGGTGATGCCGGGCAGCTCCATCGTCGCGTCGCCCATCCCATCCCCCTTTGTCGTTCGCGGGCCCGGCCACCACCGTCCCGTTCGTCGTTTGCCGTCGCCGGACGGGCCCCGCCACGGCCGTTTCCTTTGTCGTCCCGTCAACCGCCCGTCGTCGTCGCGCCCGTCTCGGCCAGCACGATGCGCGCGTCGAGGCCCAGCACCCCTCGGGGCAGGACCAGCAAGGGGTTGACCTCGACCTCGGCGACCTCGGGGTGGGCGGCGGCGAAACGCGAGAGGGCCGCCGCCGCCCGCGCGGCGGCGCGCAGGTCGAGGGCAGGGCGCCCGCGGGCGCCCTGCAGGACCTGCGCGCCGCGCAAGCCCTTGAAGAGCGCCGCGGCGTGCTCCTCGGTGACCGGGGCCAAGGCGAGCCGCACGTCGTCGAGCAGCTCGGCGAACGCGCCGCCCAACCCCACGAGCAGCACGGGTCCGAAGTTGCGGTCGTAACGGCAGCCGACGATGACCTCGACGCCGTCGCCGAGCGGGGCCATCGATTCCACCGAGAACGCGGCTGGAGCCGGCGCGGCAGTCATCGCGTCGTAGGCTCCCCGCAGCGCGGCCTCGTCGGCGAGTGAAAGCGCTACGCCGCCGGCGTCCGACTTGTGCAGCAGCCCGAGCGCCTTGAGCGCCACCGGATACCCAAGCTGGGCGGCGGCCGTGGCCGCCTCGCCCCAGTCGTGGACAAGACGGGCGGCGGCGAACGGCACGCCCGCCGCCGCAAGCGCCTCGCGCGACGACCAGTAGTCGGCTGCGGTGAGACGCTCCGCTTCAGGGACCGGGGCCGGCACCCGCCGTATGAACAGGTCGCCGCCGGCAGACGACCGCAGACCGCGCCGGAACTCGCCGACCGCCACAACGTGCCCGACCGCGCCGACCGCGGAGCCGATCTCGCGGAAGACGGGCACTCCCTCGGCACGCAGCGTGACCACCGCCGGTGAGCCGGGATAGGCCGTACACGCGACGACGGGCACGCCGCTCGCGCGGGCGGCCGCGGCCATGCGGTGGGCGCTCTCCTCCTCCATCGCCACGTAGTCCGCGAACTCGTCGAAGCGCGCGCCCCAATAGCCGAACTGGCCGACGGCCAGCACGCAGTCGACCTCCCCGGCGCCGGCGAGCGCCTCGACGACCGTGCCGTAGGCGTCGGGATTGATCGTGCCCAGCGCGAAGTCGATGGGATTCGTGCCCACGCTGACGGGCAATGCCTCGCGCACGCGCCCGAGGAGTTCCTCGCTCAGCGGCTGCACCGTAAGCCCGGCGGCCACGGCGGCGTCGGCTGCGACGCCGCCGTGGCCGCCACCGTCCGAGACCACCGCCACCCGGCGGCCCTTCGCCACGCGGCCGGGCAGCAGCGCCACGGCCGTCTCGAAGAGCTCTCCGGGCGTGGCGACCCGCAGCACGCCGGCGGTCTCGCAGACGGCGTCGAGCACCGCTGCGTCGGGCGCCAGCGACCCGGTGTGCGAGTGGGCCGAGCGAGCGCTGGCCTCGCTGCGGCCAGGCGAGAGCAGGATGACCGGCTTACCGGCCGCGCCGAGGACCTGCGCGACGCGCGCCAACCGGCGCCCGTCGCGCAGGTCCTCGGCGTACACCGCCACGACCCGGGTGGGCTCGTGGTCGGTCAGCGCGCCCAGCACCTCGGCGATACCGACGTCGGCCTGATTGCCCAAGGTGACGTAGCGCGAGAAGCCGACGCCGTACTCCTTCGCGCGCGTGACGAGCTCTTCCCCGAGACCACCGCTCTGCGACACGAAGGCGATGCCGCCGGCGGGGATGTCGAGATAGGCCACCGCCTGCAGGCCGGTCGAGGTGTCGGCCACACCCATGCAGTTCGGCCCGACCAGCAGCGCGCCCGCGGCGCGCAACTTCGCGGCCGCCACCCGTTCGCGCACGCGACCATCGTCCCCGGTCTCGCCCAGGCCGGCGAAGATGCCCACCACGGCCCGAGCGCCGACCGCCACGGCGTCGTCCACCGCGTCCTCGAAGGCAGCCGCCGGCACAGCGAGGATCACCATCTCCGGCGTTTCGGGCAGTGCGCGCAACGAGCGGAACGCCTGGCGCCCGCACACCTGGCCGCCCTTTCGGTTGACGAAGAAGAGCCGTCGGCGCAGCTCGCCGCGGGCGAGCCGTGCCGCCACGTCGCCGCCCCACTTGGAGGCGTCGGCCGACGCGCCGACCACGGCGATCGAGGCCGGGTCGAAGAGCGTGCGCAGGTCACGGTTGCGTATGATAGCCATGCCGACCATGGTTACCATGCCGCGGGCCGGCTCGCAAGCGACACCTTCAAGGCGAAAGCTCGACAAGAGGAGGCGCCATGCCGAGGATCGACCCCTCTCTCGCCCGTCGCGTCGCCGTCGTGGGCACGGGCCTCATCGGATCGCGATGGGCGTCTCTCTTCCTGGCGGCCGGGCTGGACGTCGTCGCCACCGACCCCGCTCCCGAGGCCGAAGCCGGCCTCAGGCGCGACGTCGAGCGAGCGTGGCCGGCTCTGGAGCGCCTGGGGCTCGTCGCCTCGTCGCCGGCCGGCTTGCGCTTCACGCCCGACCTCGAGCAGGCCGTCGCCACGGCCGAGTTCGTCCAGGAGAACGTGCCCGACGACGAGCAGCTCAAGGCGAGGGTCATCGCCGCCATCGACGCCGCCGCGCCGCCCGAGACCGTCATCGCCTCGAGCACGTCGGGCATCTTGCCCACCCTGCTGCAGCGCGACTGCACTCATCCCGAGCGCGTCCTCGTCGGCCATCCCTTCAACCCGGTCCACATCTTGCCCCTCGTCGAAGTCGTCGCCGGCGAGCGTACGAGCTCTACGGCGGTCGAGTGGGCGATGGCCTTCTACCGGCGCCTCGGCAAGCGGCCGCTGCGCGTCCGTGCCGAGGCGCCGGGCTTCGTCGCCAATCGCATGCAAGAGGCGATCTGGCGCGAGATGTTCCACCTCGTCAACGACGACCTGGCCACCACCGCCGAGATCGACGCCGCCATCGCCGACGGCCCCGGCCTGCGCTGGGCGCTGTTCGGCCCCGCCTTCGTCTACTTCCTCCAGGGAGGACGTGGCGGCATGGCGCACGCGCTCGGGCAGTTCGACCCGGGGCGCATCCCCGACTGGTCGCACAACCACTACCCCGAGATCACGCCGGAGCTGGTCGAGCGGCTCGACGAGCAGACCAGGGCGCAGGCCGCCGGGCGCGACCTCGAGGAATGGGAGGCGCTCCGCGACGAGTTCCTCGTGCGGCTGATCAAGATGCGCCGGCAGATCCTCTGAAGCGCTACGGTCTGAACACGTCGACGCGGTTCTTGCCCAGCTTCTTGGCCAGATAGAGCGCCTTGTCGGCCTTCTCGACCAACCCGTCGACCGTGAGGTCGTGAACGGGCAGGCCGGCGATGCCGATGCTCACGGTGATGCGCCTGACCACTTCCGGTCCCTCCCCGGCGAACGTCTTCTGCTCGATGTCGTGGCGGATGCGTTCGCCGACCGTCAGAGCGCTGGCCCGCTCCCTGATGCGGCGCCCCGCGACCTCTGCGCCCGGCGTGCTCGTGTTGGGCAGGATCAGCGCGAACTCCTCGCCTCCGTAGCGGGCCACCAGGTCGACCTGGGCGCGCGTCTCGGCGACGAGCAGCTCGGCGAGGTCTTTCAGGACCCGATCCCCCGCCCGATGCCCGAAGCGGTCGTTGAACAGTTTGAAGTCGTCGATGTCGAGCATGAGCAGGGAGAGCGGCTGGTCGTACCGCCGTGCGCGCGCGACGTCTTGCGCCAGGCGCTCGTAGAAGTAGCGGTGGTTGTAGACCCCGGTCAGGCCGTCTGTGATGGCCTGCTCCTGGACCGCCTGGTACAGGCGGGCGTTCTGCACGACCGCGGCCGCCTGGTTGGCCAGGATGCGCACGATCTCGATCTCGTCGTGCAGGAACGGCCGCGGAGGGTCGCTCCTGATGTCGATGTGACCCAGCGGGCCGGAACCCGAGAAGAGCGGCGCAACGAGCCGGCCCGGCTCACCGGCGCTCCCCGCCACCGGACCCTTGCCGGCCAGGGCCTCGCCGATCAGGGGGTCGGCGTTCGCGAGCGCACCGGCCTCGGAGTCTGGCTTCGCCTCGGAGTCTGATCTTGCCTCGCGACCCGGCTTTGCCTCGCGACCCGGCTTTGCCTCGCGACCCGGCTTCACGTCGTGGCCGAGAACGACCCGCGCCGTGCAGTGGCGCCCGGGGAAGAGGTCGCTCAAGCCCTCGACCAGCACGTCGCGGACGGGTTCGATGTCGAGCAGGCCGGCAAGGGACTGGCTGAGACGCGACCACCTGTCGAGCCGCTGATTACGGCGCTGTACCGCGCGGAACTGGCGCGCGTTGTTGATCGCCACGGCGGCCTGCTCGCCGAGGGCGCGGGCGAGGTCGACCTCGCTGTCGTCGAAGTGCCTCTCGTACGAGAGCTGCCCGATCTCGAGCAGGCCGACCGCCTGCCCCTCGAACAGGAGAGGCACCGCAAGGATCGTCTGCTGACTCCAATCGGCCATCGAGGCGCGCGTCGACTCGAGAACCTCGGGGTCGGAGATGCGCTGTTCGACGACGGTGCCCCGCTCGAGGATCTCGCGATCGTCCTCCCATTCGCAGAGGGGGTACACCGTGCCGGGTGGATCGACCAACGCGTGGCCCTCGGTGGCCTCATAGAAGGCCTGCCAGATGATGGCGTCGCCCTCGCGGTCGTACTCGTAGATGTAGCAGATCTCCGCCCCCAGCGTCTCGGCGGCGGTGCGTGCGACATGGGTGAGCACGTCCTCGTAGACCACCGTCGACGAGACGGCGCGGCTCGAGGTGAGCAACGACTGCAGCCGGCGGTTCTGGTCCTCTTGCCGGCGGTGGTAGCGCGCGTTCTGGATGGCCACGGAGGCCAGCGCGGCCATGGCGGCGGCGAGCTGTCGGTCGCGGCGCGAGAACTCCCGGCGGCGGCGTTTGTCGACCAGTTCCAGGCAGCCGATCGCGGTGTCCGCGAAGTGCAGCGGCACGAGAAGGCGGCTTCTCTCGCCCCACAGGCGCATGCGCTTGCGATCGGCATGCGGTAGCCTCGGCGAGTCGACGTGGTTCTGGACCACCTGCCGCCGGAGCAACGCCCGGCGAAACGAGGGCTGGTCGGCGAGGTCGAGCACCGTGCCGATCCAGCCGTCGTCGTAGGGTCCGGGATCGCCCGACCACATGGCCTGCACCGTCAGCGTGTCGCGTTGGGGCGAGTACTCGTAGATGTCGCACTCGGAGACGCCGGCGAAGCGTGCACTGCGCTCCGCCACCTTGGCGAGGACCTCGTCGAGGTCGTAGCTTGAGGTGACCGCGGCGACCGCGTCGGCTGTGAGGGTGAAGCGAGGTGACACGCGCATCTTCAGGACTCCCCTTCCTTTCCTCCGTCCTAGTACGCCACGGCTCGCCTACTCCCTGCATGGCAGAGCCGTCTCGGGCGCGCTCGCATCGAGGCGCAGCATGGCCGGTCCGAGCAAGGCGCAGCATGGCCGGCCCGAGGCGGCAGGGCGCTGGCTCACGAGGCGCGCGGCGGTGTAGCGTGTGAGACGATCCGAGGGCCCTGTGCGGCGAACGTACGCATGACGGGAAGAGTGCCGGTGACGGATGCTCGACTTCGAGCGACTTCGAGGAGGGACCAGTGGCGCAAGACACGCGGGTCGTGATCGACCCGAAGAGGATCGCCGCCGTGATCTTCGACATGGACGGCGTGGTCACGCAGACCGCCGGCGTTCACATGGCGGCGTGGAAGCGGCTGTTCGATGAGTTCTTCGAGCAGCGCGCGCACGGGACCGGCGAGCCGTTCAAGGAGTTCACCGAAGCCGACTATCGCGAGTACGTCGACGGCATGCCGCGCTACGACGGCGTAGCCAAGCTGCTGGCCTCGCGCGGCGTCTCGCTGCCGCAAGGGGCCCCCGACGACCCGCCGGGCGACGCCTCCGTGTGCGCGCTCGGCAACAAGAAGAACGTGTACTTCAACCGCGAGATCGAAGAGCGCGGCGTGCAGCGCTACGACTCGAGCGTGGCTTTGATAGAGCGGCTCAAGGCCGCCGGCGTGCACACCGGCATTATCTCGGCCAGCAAGAACACGACCATGGTCCTGACCGCCGCCGGCGTGCGCGACCTGTTCGAGACCCAGATCGACGGTAACGTCGCCGCCGAGCTGGGGCTACCCGGCAAGCCCGCTCCGGCGGTGTTCCTCGAGGCGGCGCGGCGGCTGGGCGTGAGCCCAGACCGCGCCGCGGTCGTCGAAGACGCCATCGCCGGTGTCGAGGCCGGCCGCCGCGGCGGCTTCGCCCTCGTGATCGGCGTCGACCGCACCGGACACCCTGAGGCGCTCAAAGAGGGCGGCGCCGACGTCGTGGTTCACGATCTCAGCCGGGTCGCCGTCGGCTGAAGTGACCGCGCACGGCGCGCCACGGCCTCCTGCCGGGCCTCTACCCGATGCCGGGCAACGTCGGCGTGCTGCTGCGGCCTGAAGCGTGACGGGGCGGGGCGGGCGGCCGATGGCCGCCCGCCCCGCCCCGTCTTCCGGCGCCCCTTAAGAGGCGCCGTCGCCGGCCGACTACCTCCAGGTCACGTAGCGCACGGCCGATATGCCGGTCAGCGCGTTGGCGTTGCCGGGAACGTAGGCGCGTACCTTGTAGCTGCCGCGCGTCAGCGCCTTGGAGACAGCGTACGACCCGGTGCTGCTCACCTTGACCTTGGCAAACGTCTTCCAGCTGCCCGTGTACCGCTGGATGAAGACGTAGCTGCCCGCGGCCGCGCTCGCCGGTGAGACCTTGCCGGAGAACTTGATCGGCGTGCCGGCCGCCTGGATGGACGGCTTCGCGGTGAGCGTCACCTTGAACTTGGCGATGGGCACGACGATGAGCGTCTGCGGACTCGACCATGTGCCGGCGGCGTTGCGCACGAACAAGGTGAAGTAGTAGGCGACGTTGTTCGTCAGGCCGGTGCGCAGCAGGTTCGTGCCGGTACCCTCGTAGGCGAGCGCCTGGCCGTAGGTGTCGTTCACCGAGCTCGCGCAACGCTGCGTCGAGTAGTACACCATCACCCCACCGAAGTCGGTCGCCGGGTTGGTCCACGAGACGGTGATCTTCGCATCGCCCGGGACCGCCTTGAGGTTGCTCACGCCGAGCGTGTTGGGGTTGAAGCTCGAGAGGATGGCGCCGTTGCTGCCGGCGATCCACATGGTGGCCGCGTCGTCGGCCTCGACGGCGTACACGTCGTTGTCGAAGCTCCACGGCTGCTGCACCCACGTCGTGCCGCCGTCAGCCGTGCGCAGCATCGTGCCGCCGTCTCCGGTCACCCGGCCGTTGAGGGCGTCGCTGAAGTGAAGGCTCCTCAGCACCACACCGGTGGTGGAGGTCTGCTGCACCCAGTTGGCGCCGCCGTCAATGGTCTTCAGGATCGTCCCGGCGTCGCCCACGGCGTAGCCGGTGAGCAGGTCGACCATCGACACGGCGTTCAGGTTCTGACCGGAGGGCTCGGTCCCCGTGTTCCAGGTGACGCCGCCGTCGGCCGTGAAGAGGATCTCGCCGCCGTCGCCGACGGCCCAGACGTGACTCGCGTCCACGAGGCTGACCCCGCGGAACGTCGCGTAGCCCGATGCCGCGGGAACAGAGACGGTCCAGATCGCGCCGCCGTTGGCGGTCGTGATGATGGCGCCGTTGCCGCCGTTGCCGGCGACCGCCCAGCCGTTGGCTATGTCCGCGAAGGCCACCGCGTTGAGACTCAGGTTCACGGGGCACGTTTGCGCGGCCCACGTGCGGCCGCCGTCGGTCGTGGCGCGGATCGTCCCCGGCTGCCCGCCGCCGGGCCGGTCACCGACGACCCAACCGCGCGTAGCGTCGGCGAAGGCCACGCCGTTCAGCTGCCGAGCCGTTCCGGACTCCTGGCGGTACCAGTCCGCCCCACCGTTCGTCGTGTGCACGACGGCGCCTCCGCTGCCCACCGCCCACCCGAGCTGGTTGCCCGAGAAGGCGAGTCCGCGCAGCAGGGCACGGGTCGTCGATGACCACATCAGCGTCCAGGTGCCGCCGTCGATCGTCCGCGCGACGATGCCTTCGGCGCCCACGACGCGTACGTCGTTCGCCTTGACGGCGCAGAGACCGTAGAAGTCGCGGTTGGTGTTGGTGTCTTGCCGGGTCCAGGAGGCGCCGCCG
>Ga0315280_10001432_pt1 | contig 41090 bp, 35 predicted proteins | sample YL17G06_40_MG_FD_203697 | JGI IMG/M metagenome (GOLD analysis project Ga0315280, IMG submission 203697) | Sediment microbial communities from Yellowstone Lake, YNP, Wyoming, USA - YL17G06_40 | ecosystem: Environmental > Aquatic > Freshwater > Lake > Sediment | place: USA: Wyoming | collected...
TAATTGCCTGGAAATCACCCAAGTGGCTGCAAAGCGTTTCCTGGGGCTACCCTACGTGACGGTCTCTGCGCACCCGCGACATATTCAGGAAAGCGTGGTTCTATTCCGCGCCCAACGCCTCGCGGAATGGGACCGGGCCCAATTAGCTGCCGCCTGAAACCGAAGCATCGGGCTCGCAAGGGAGGGAACCGTGTCGGAGAGAAATGGTGACAAAGCCAGGTTTGGCCGGGAACGAAAGCGCAAAATTCTCGAGCGAAAGCGCATTCGAGAACTGCGCAAGGCCCTGGAAAACAAAGCCCCAAGGACAGAAGTTGTCGAGTCCAAGCAAGAAGACAATCGTTCCGCATCGTTGATGGTCGCGCCGATTAACAGGCAACAGCAAGGTTGACCAGCCGCGAGTTGAACGCGTCCTGCAATCGTAAAGTATCAAGTTCCCTGAAGGAGGACTCCAATGATCAGCATTCGTAGCCTCGGGATTTCAATCTCCTGGGCCGTGCTGTCGGCGTCTTTGATTTATGCGCAAGACCTTTCCAGGTACCGGGAATTTCAATTTGGTATGAACCTACCGGCCATAGCGAAACAGGTGGGCCTCGAAGCATCTGAGGCGAAAGTAATCCATCGACGACCGGCGTTAATTCAAGAAGTGAACTGGCAGCCCCAGCTCTCTCTCACATCTTCTCAAGCGGACCCGGTTAGGGCCATCTTCTTCAGCTTTTACGATGGTGAGCTCTTTCGAATAGTGGTGAATTATGACCGATATAAAACCGAAGGCCTGACGACAGAGGATGTGGTCGAAGCGATTTCGGCCCAGTACGGAACTGCCACCAGGCCTGCGGCTGAAATCATTTTCTCTTCATCCCAGGTCTATAATGACAGCGAGGTGGTCATTGCGCGTTGGGAAGACTCCCAGTACTCGTTCAACCTCTTCCGTTCCTCCTATCAGCCTACTTTTGGGATGATTGGGTTTTCGAAACGGCTTGATGCCCTGGCCCGGGCCGCTATCGCCGAAGCGATCCGGCTGGACGAGCAAGAGGCTCCCCAGCGAGAAACTGAGCGTCAAAAGAAGCAAAACGAGGAGAACCGCACCGCGCAAGAGAAGGCCAGGCTGGTTAACAAGCCCAAGTTTCGCCCTTAGCGCAAAGAAGGCGTTAAAGTCAATTTCTCGTTCTGTTCAATCTGAAGACGCTACTCAATGATGGATGCTGATGCAGACTCCGAATATGACTGACGAAACCAAACCCCGTGCTGATTTGGCTTTGGGAGTCGCTGATATGGCTCGAATCCTCATCGTCAGTGAGAACGATTCTGACTCGGGACGGCTGAAGACCGTCTTCCGGAAAGCGGGTTTGACCTCGGAAAGCGCAAATAGCATTACGACGGGCTGTGAGTTGGCAGAATCCGGTCGGTTTCAGGTTGTCTTTTCCACACCCCTTCTGGGTGACGGATCCTGGAAGCGCCTGATCGAGGTTGCGAATTATCATAGTCTAAGCTTTGAGATTGTTCTCTTGGCTCGCAAGTTTGACTTGAACCAATGGTTGGAGGCGCTGCAGGTCGGAGCCTTTGATGTCCTGGACGTCCTGTGCGACCTGCCGAAAGCTGCCGAGTCCGCGAAACGCGCCTTGGGTGCGGCGTACCTAAAGCGCTTTCGGACTCGTCCCGAGCGAGTGTAGGTTAACCGGGCGAGCCCCAACTTGGAGGATCAAATGGCTTCCAAACTTTTCGTAGGGGATCTTCCCCATAGCACGACCGATGCTCTGCTCAACGAGTTTCTGACCGATGCCGGCTTTCCAGTGGCGTCGGCGGTGGTGATTCGCGGGCCGGCGCAGAACCTCAGCGCTGCGTGCCGATAGGCGCCATAGCAAAATTGCAGACCGGGGCGAATCTCAGCCAACGTAGGTGCGCGCCCCCCTCACCCCGGCCCTCTCCCCAAGGGAGAAGGTGGTGATTCTCTTTGCTGCCTGCGGTTACGGCACGGCTGAAGCCGTGCCCTTTCGCGTGGTGAGGGTCTCGAGGCCGATGCGGAAGGGGCGATTCGTGAATCGCCCCTACGAGAACCATCTGTAGCGGCGCTCTTTGAGTGCCGGACGAAGACGGCGGTCGGGGACCGCCGCTACAACGAGACGGCCCCGCGGGCCATTTAAGATGGCGACGGGTGCCGGCGATCATCGGTAGGGGCAATTCATGAATTGCCCATAGATGGACATGGGCAGGCGGTCGACGAGTGGATGCCCATCCCCAGGGCGGGGCAAGCCCCGCCCTTACACCGCGGCGGCGGCGAGGCGGGATTCCTTCCAGAGCTGCATGTAGGGTTTGAGGTCGCGCATCATGGCGCGGAAGCCGTCGAAGGTGAGCGATTGCGCGCCGTCACTGAAGGCCTTTTCAGGGCACGGATGCACTTCGACGATCAGCCCGTCGGCGCCGATGGCGACCGCAGCGCGGGCGAGCGACGGCACCAGGCTCCGCCGGCCCGTGGCGTGGCTGGGATCCAGGATGGCCGGCAGGTGGGTCAGCTCGTTGAGCACGGCGACGGCGGTGATGTCGCAGGTGTTGCGCGTCTCCGTCTCAAACGTCCGGATGCCCCGCTCGCAGAGCATGACGTTGGGGTTGCCGTGCGCGGTGATGTATTCGGCGGACATCAGCAATTCCTTGATTGTCGAACTCATGCCGCGTTTGAGCAGCACGGGCTTCGAGCATTTGCCGAGCGCCTTGAGTAGGGCGTAATTCTGCATGTTGCGCGCGCCCACCTGCATGATGTCCGCGTACTCGGCCACGCGCGCCACGTCGTGCTCGCTCATCACTTCGGTGACGATGGAGAGTCCCGTGGCCTCCCGCGCCTTGGCGAGCAGTCGCAGGCCTTCGAGCTCGAGCCCCTGGAAGTCGTAGGGCGAGGTCCGCGGCTTGAAGGCGCCGCCGCGCAGGATGCGGGCGCCGGCCGCCGCTACGGCCTCCGCCGTCTCCATGATCTGCTTTTCGCTCTCGACCGAACAGGGGCCAGCCATGACGATGAACTCGTCTCCGCCCACCGTCGCGCCATCCACGCGGATCTGCGTGCGCTCGCGCTTGAACTCGCGGCTGACGAATTTGTAAGGCGCCGAGATGCGCACGGCACTTTCCACCCCCGGCATCGCTTCCAGCGATTCAAGGCAGGGCGTGACATCGCCGACGCCCACGGCGCCGATCACCACCCGCTCCTCGCCCTGGATGGAGTGCACTTTGAAGCCGAATTCGCGGATACGATCGCAGACGTGTTCGATTTCTTCTTTGCTGGCTTTTTTCCGCATCGAGATAATCATGGCCGGCTCTCCTCAAAACAAAAAAGCCAGCCCTCCCGCCCTCGCGGTGAGTGGCTGGCTTAACCTTTGTCTCTGATTTCCGGTTCAGGCCGACGCCACCCTACCGCCTGGAGCTAAAGCCCCAGTACCAGTAGCTAAACGAGCTGGCGTAGGCCCTTACCATAACTCACCGAATATACAGCAGCCCGGTGCGCTCATGCAAGCTCAAATCGCGGGCAGCATAGGAACTAACGGCTGGGGGCTAAGCCCGGTCAGGAGTAGGCTTGGTAACGGCGTGCCGAGCCACAGTCTAGAACGGCCACCGTGCGTTGACGACTGGGGGAGTAATCTGGTAAACGACAAACAGCGAAGAAAGGAGACAGGCCTTGAAAATCAAGGTGGTCGTGCATCAGGCCGAGGAAGGCGGCTTCTGGGCTGAGGTCCCGGCTATTCCCGGTTGCGCCACACAGGGAGAAACGTTCGAAGAACTGCTGGCCAACCTTTACGAAGCTGTCGAAGGCTGTCTCTCGGTTGATGTCCAGGAACCCAAGCAAACCAGCAACGACAAGGTGCTGGAAATCGTTGTATGAAGTCCATCTCTGGCAAGGACTTCGCCCGCCTGATCGAGCGCCACGGCTGGACTCTTCTCCGCATTCACGGCAGCGACCACATCTATGGAAAGCCCGGGAGCAACGTGCGGCTCTTGGTCCCCATCCACGGGAATCAGCCTTTGAAGGTCGGTCTGCTCAACCATCTCCTGAAATCGGTCGGGCTCCCGGAGACCGAGCTCGAGTAATCGGCCCAGAACGTTGATGTTCATGTGCTGCACGCTTGAGCAGCTTGGCACCGCCCTCGAGACAATTCCGCTCACGAATGATTTGCTGCTCTCAACCGTGCCGCGGTGGACTATAATCTCCGGTAAGCTTCGGAGCGATTCCTGAATCGCCCCGAAAAGGGACCACCGCATTGAGCGTTCGCATTTGCGTGCTGGGGAGTGGCAGCCGGGGAAACTCGACGCTGATTGCCACGGAAAAGACCCGGCTGCTGGTCGACGCGGGCTTCAGCAAGCGTGAGACGTTGGCGCGGCTCGCGGCCGTGGGCGAGCGGGCGGACGGCTTCCACGCCCTCGTCATCTCCCACGAGCATAGCGACCACATCCGCGGCCTCGAATCGCTCACGCGCGACGCCGCCTGGCGCGCCACGCCGATCTTCATCAACGCAGCCACGTGCGACGCCATCCGCTGGGGCCGGCGCGCCAAAGCCTTCGAGCTTTTCGAGGTCGGCGCGAAGTTCGCGGTGGGCGATATCGAGATCACTCCGTTCACGATTCCGCACGACGCCGCCGACCCCGTCGCCTTCCGGTTCGACACGCAGGGCATTCGCATCGGCTTGGTCACCGACCTCGGGTATATCCCCGAACTCGTCAAGCGGCACGTGGCGGGCTGCCATTGCCTGATCTTCGAGTCGAACCACGACCTCGAGATGCTCAAGGTCGGCCCCTACCCGTGGATCGTCAAGCAGCGGGTGATGAGCCGCCACGGGCACCTCTCGAACCTCGCCACGGCCGAATTCCTGCGTGACGATTTCGACGGCGCGGCGCAGGTGCTGGTGCTCGCCCACCTGAGCGAAAACAACAACCACCCCGAAATCGCCCGCATGAGCGCCGTCGAAGCGCTCTCCGAGCGGGCGTGCAGCGACGCCCCGCAATTGCGCCTCGCCAGCCAGTCGGCACCCACGCAAGTTTTCCAATTTTGACTGCCGCATTCCTGTCTGGACACCGATGTTCTCCGCCCCGCCCTCTGACGCCCGGCTCCTGACTTCTGACTTCTCCTCTGTGATAGGATGGCTCCTTCGATTTCCTGCGGAGCGGCAGTTTTGTCAGCCAGCGTCTTTCGCACGCGACTCGCGGCCAAACCGCCGCCGGTAATCGAAAATCCAAAACCCGAAATCCAAAATGCCATGATTCCCCGTTACACACGTCCCGAAATGGGCCAGATCTGGAGCGACCAGAACAAATTCCAAAGATGGCTCGATGTTGAAATTGCCACGGCGGAAGCGGAAGCCGAAATGGGGATGATCCCCAAGCGCGCCGCGCGCGCCATCCGCAAGAAGGGCAAGTTTTCCGTCGAGCGCATCCTGGAGATCGAAAAGCAGGTCAAGCACGACGTCATCGCCTTCACCACCAACGTCGCCGAGCACGTCGGCCGCGAGGCACGCTACCTGCACTACGGCCTCACCTCGAATGACGTCGTGGATACCGCCCAAGCGCTGCAAATCTGCGACGCCTCGGAGCTGATCCTCAAGGGCCTCGCGCGGATGGGCGAAGTACTCAAGCAGCGCGCCTTCGAATTCAAACACACGCCGATGATGGGTCGCACGCACGGCATCCACGCCGAACCCATCACCTTCGGCTGCAAGCTCGCCATCTGGTACGCGGAGAATCAGCGCAACACGGAGCGGTTCGCGTATGCCGCCGGCGAGATGCGCGTGGGCAAAATCTCGGGCGTCGTCGGCATGTACGGACACTCGACCCCGAAGCTCGAGAAGACCATTTGCGCCCGGCTCGGCCTCGCCCCCGCGCCGGTCTCCTCGCAGGTGATCCAGCGCGACCGGCACGCGTTTTACGTGTGCACGCTGGCGGTGATTGCCGCCTCACTCGAGAAGATCGCGCTCGAGGTGCGCGGCCTGCAACGCACCGAGGTGCGCGAGGTGGAAGAGTATTTCGCCGCAGGGCAGAAGGGCTCCTCCGCCATGCCGCACAAGCGCAACCCGGTGACGTCAGAACAGATTTGTGGCCTCGCGCGCATCGTCCGGGCGAACGCGCAGGCGGCGCTCGAAAACGTGGCGCTCTGGCACGAGCGCGACATCTCGCACTCCTCGGTTGAACGCGTCATCCTGCCGGATTCCACCATCCTCGTCGATTATTTGCTCGATAAAACCGCCAAGCTTGTCGAGACGATGTTCGTCTATCCCGACCGCATGCTCGAAAACCTGAATCTGATGAAGGGATTGATCTATTCCGGACAGTTGCTACTCGATCTCGCCGCCAAGGGCGCCACACGCGAGGAGGCTTACCGTTGGGTGCAGCGCAACGCCATGCAGGTCTGGGAGACGCGCGAGGACTTCCAGACGCTCGTCGAGCGCGATCCGGAAATCCGCCAGTACTTGACGCCCAGCGAAATCGCCGCGGTCTTCAACGTCCAGCGCTACCTCGGCCACGTGGACGAGATCTTCCAGCGTGTATTCGGCGCGTAGGGGCGGTCGCCGCGGCGGCCGACGCGCCCTTGGGCGGTTCACGAAACACCCCTACACCTGTTCAGGACTTCGGGAGGATGTTCCGATGAAGAAAACTGTCTGCGTCGTGCTGGGTCTTCTCGTATCCGGCGCGCTGGTGCTCTTCGCGCAGGACCAAAAGTCGAACTACAACGGGCTCAACCTGAGTCTTGGGAATCTGTCGCGGCTATCGCGCGCCAAAACCCGCTCCGTCAGCCCGGAAAACTTCACCGGTGAAAAGGGCAAGGGCGGCATGGCGACGGAAGGGACTGGGGCCAAGGCCGGCCGCGATCTCGGGCAGGGATGGAAAATCTCGCCCTCGGTTCACATCGAGCCCAAGCAGGTTTTCGCGCTGGCGGAAATCCAGGGCCCCGGCGCCATCCAGCACATCTGGATGACCCCCACGGGCCACTGGCGCTTTTCCATTCTGCGCATTTATTGGGATGGCGAAAGCAATCCCTCAGTGGAAGTTCCTGTCGGTGATTTCTTCGCCTGCGGCTGGGGGAAATACGCTCAAGTCTCTTCGCTCGCCGTGTGCGTCAATCCCGGCAGCGCGTTCAATTGCTACTGGGAAATGCCTTTTCGGAAGTCCGCCAAGATTACGATGGAAAACCTCGATGAAGAGAAGATGACGCTCTACTACCAGATCGACTACACGCTTACGGAAGTCCCGCAGGACGTCGGCTACTTCCACGCCCAGTTCCGGCGGACCAACCCGCTGCCTTATAAGAGCGACTACACGATTCTGGACGGCGTAAAAGGTTGGGGCCATTACGTCGGCACTTACATGGCCTGGGGAGTCCACAACACGGGCTGGTGGGGCGAAGGCGAAATCAAGTTCTTCATTGACGGCGACGGCAAGTTTCCCACCATCTGCGGCACCGGCACGGAAGACTATTTCTGCGGCTCGTACGATTTCGAAACCGGCCCTGAGGGAGCTCGCCGCTATCAGGAATTCACTACGCCGTATTCCGGATTGGCACAGGTGGTTCGTCCCGATGGTCTCTACGAATCTCAGCAGCGCTTCGGCCTCTACCGCTGGCACATCATGGACCCGATCCGCTTCGAGCAGGACTTGAAGGTGACGATCCAGGCGCTCGGCTGGCGCTCCGGTGGCCGCTACCTGCCGCTGCAGGACGATATCGCTTCGGTCGCCTTCTGGTACCAGACCGAACCCCACGCGCCGTTTCTGAAACTGCCGGATAAGGACTATTTAGAAATTCGATAACGCAGGATGGCAGCTGTCGGAAAGTAGGGGCAGGTCTAGTGCCTGGTCGCGTGGGGCACCCACAAGGGGTGTCCCTACAGACGAAGTACGCGGGCGTCCCAAGGGGGAAGCGACTCTTCTGTGCCGAAGCACAACCAGCGCGGTGGGGCTTCCGTCCCCTTGTCCCACTCTTCGGTCCGGGCTTACCCGCGTCCAACCCGATGCTATCGCTCCGTGGTCCGCGATGCAAGCCGTCCGGCACGGGCGCTCTGTGCGCGGCGACATTATTCAATCCGGCCTTTCCCGGACGGAGATGGATAGAGGAGGGCACCCCGCGCCAGTTGGTGGTCCGGGCGCAATGCCTTGCGCCCCTACAACTGACAGCCGATTGATCACACTCGCCAGATGCCCCGCCCCGAAGCCGTTGTCGATGTTGACAGCGCAGACGTTAGGTGAGCATCCGATGAGCACGCCGAACACCGCCGTCCTGGCGCCCGCGACAACAATCAACGAATGTGGCGATAGACGTCGCGCCGGTGCCGGACGTGGTGGACCATGACGACTTCTGCTTTCGTAACAACCTCGTAGACGACTCTGTAATCACCCACTCTGATTCGATACAGGCGCTCGGAGGAGGAGAGCTTCAAAGAACCAGGTGGAAAAGGGTCGGCCGTCAGGGCCCCAACCCGCTGCATTATCTGTACGACTGTCGCCTTGGGAAGGTCATGCAGATCCTTCTCGACGGAGGGCTTAAGGACGATCCTATCCCGGATTGCCGATTTAAAAATCGGCAATAATGCTGTAGAAGATATGCATCGCCTGTGTTCATGCGCGAACCGAGCACAGGGAAGCCTTGCGGAGGTGGACACCCAGTGGGTGAGAGCCCAAATCAGCCTTTTCAACTCTCGTTCAACAGGTTTTTGCGCGTCGATTTTCAAGGATCCCGGGTGACTTCCGATGGCGGCCTGATCCTGGTGCGGGAGCTGGACGAACAGTTCGGTTTGAGCGGCCTGGTCGGGAAGCCTCTGGTGGATTCACGCACGGGACGCAACACACAGCTCCCCCTGGCCGACCTGCTACGGCAATCGGTCTACAGCCGGCTGGCGGGCTACGAGGATTTGAACGATGCGGCCCGGTTGTCGGAGGACCCGACCTTCCGTTTGATGAGCTGCAAGAAGGTCTGAAAGCGGGGCGTTTTGAGCTTGAACGGCGCGGGCGGTGAGCGTACGGTATTGGTTAGAGGCAAAATTGAAGAGGGAAATTCCGATGAGAGGGAGGTAGCGATGGCAGAGCACTTTGGTCAGGAAATTGGAATGCCGAAATTTGAAATTCCGCGAGGGATGGGGAAAAAGATAGTGGCTCTTGCGATCGTAATTGTCGCCCTCGTTTTGCTGGCGGGCACGGTGGGCACGGTCGGCGCAGGAGAACGAGGCGTCTTACTGCGTTGGTCAGCCGTGACCGACACGGTCTTCGAGGAAGGTCTCTATTTCAAGATTCCTTTCGTGCATCAGGTCGTTCTGATGTCAACCCAGATTCAGAAATACACCGCTCCTGCCACCTCGTCCAGCAAGGATTTGCAGGTGGTCACCACCGAAGTCACCTTAAACTACCAGTTGACACCCAGCCAAGCGGGGGAGATTTATCGCCGTATGCGACAGGATTATCAAACCCGGATCATTCAGCCGTACATCCAGGAGGCGGTCAAATCTACCACGGCCAACTACAACGCCGAGGAGTTGATCACCCAGAGGCCAGCGGTGAAAAATGCACTCCAAGATTTGATGAGTGAAAGGTTAAGTCCACTTGGTATTGCCGTTGTGCAACTCTCCATCACCGACTTTCAGTTCTCAGCGGCCTTCCAGCAGGCCATCGAGGCGAAGGTGACCGCCGTCCAACAAGCCCTCGAGGCAGAGAACGCCCTCAGGCGCGTGGAGTTTGAAGCGAAACAGCAAATCACCCGGGCCACCGCCGAAGCCAGGGGACTGGAGCTCCAAAAAGCGCAGGTGACACCGATGCTGCTGAGTTTGCGGCAGATCGAGGTTCAGAGCGCCGCCGTGCAGAAATGGAACGGAGTCATGCCCCAGGTAGTCACCAGTGGAGGACCGGTGCCCATGTTGGATGTTTTCAAAGCCCAGCGGTGAAGCGATGACTGGCCATGCGGCCCCCGCCAGCAGCGGAGGACCAGCCCGGTAGTTGGCGAAGACGGATGGTCGGCTGCTCAGAGGTCATTCAGGGTGGAGAAGTATTAGCAGCGAAGGCAGGTTGGAGGCGGGAGACAGACCAAACAAGTCAGCGAAACTGCCAAACGAGCCGCGATGCGACCCGAGGGGGCTATGTCGGTCCGAATTTGACACGAGAGGGCGGCAGGCGTACGGTTTTCGCGCAGAGATAGAGTTGAAATCGGAAATTCCGGCTTATATGCGGCCATGAACCCTGAGGCGTCGCTTCAACTCTTCCAGACTAATCGTCTTTTCTTCGCGGCGTTCAGCCACCACGGCCAGGTCGTGAAGGTCTTCCAGGAGCCGACGGTACTTCGCAAGCGGGATTATTACCCCCTTCTTTTTTCCCTCTCGATCCACGACAAATTGCCTTACCGCCGACTTCATTCAGGTCTCCTTCGACTACCCGCTCGGTAATCTCAGTTTACAGCCGATTCATCACGCTGGCCAGGTATCCTGCCCCGAAGCCGTTATCGATGTTGACGACGCAGACGTTCGGGGAGCAACTGTTGAGCATGCCGAGGAGGGCGGCGAGGCCGCGGAAGCTGGCGCCATAGCCGACGCTCGAGGGCACGGCGATCACCGGCACACCGACCAAACCCGCGACGACGCTCGGCAGCGCGCCTTCCATTCCCGCCACGCAGACGATCACGCGCGCCTCGCGCAGATGACGGCTCTGGCTGAGCAGCCGATGGATGCCGGCCACGCCCACGTCGTAGAGCGGCTGCACGCGGTTGCCCATGGTCTCCGCCGTGACGAGCGCCTCTTCCGCCACCGGAATATCAGACGTCCCGGCGCAGACCACCGAGATTTTGCCTTTGCCGCGAATCTTGCGGTCGCGGCGGATGACGATCGCGCCCGAGAGTGCGTAGAACTCCGCGCGCCGGTCGAGCTTTTGAATGCGTTCGAAGAGCGCCTCGTCGCCTCGCGTGATGAGGATGTTGTGGCGATGCGCGAGCATCCCGCGCACGATGCCTTCCACCTGCTCGGGCGCCTTGCCGCGCGCGAAGATCACTTCCGGAAAACCCTGGCGCAGCGTACGGTGATGGTCGATCTTGGCGTAGCCCAGGTCTTCGTAAGGCAGCGTGCGCAGTCGGTCCACCGCCTCCTCGACGGAGAGCTTGCCGCGACGAACCTGCCGTAGCATTTTGGTGATTTCTTCGGGAGTCAATTCCTGCCTCATCGACGATCGGGGATTCGGGGAATGGCACGGCTTCAGCCGTGCCGCGTAGCAATCGATCCGAACTTTGGGGGCTTCAGCCCCTAAGGCCCTCAGCGGCTAAAGCCGCACGATGACATGCGTCCTCTTACGGCACGACTAAAGTCGTGCCCTTCCACCATGTCCAGCGAGAAGTATAACAGGAACAACCCGTGTCTGCCTTTCCTTGACTTCCCACGGAGCACTGGCCCACAATGCCCGCCATGCCATCGGCACGCACTTCCGGCAAGAAATCCGTGGTCCTCGGCGTCACCGGCGCGAGCGGCGCGATCTTGGCGCGCCGCATGCTCCAGATGCTGGAATCCGACGCGCGCGTGGGCAAGATTCACCTGGTGATTTCCGGCAGCGGCCTAAAGGTGCTGCGCGAAGAGCTGGAAATCAACATCTCAAGGAGCGCGGAAATTCCTGCGCTTCTCGCCGGCGGCCGAACGCGGAAGACGGTTTATCTGCTCGATTCGGACGTCGGCGCAAGCATCGCCAGCGGTTCGTATCGCGGGGACGGCATGGTGGTGATCCCCTGCTCGACCGGGTGTCTGGCGCAGATCGCCAACGGCATCTCCTCCACGCTGATCGAGCGCGCCGCGGACGTTTGCCTGAAGGAAGGCCGTAAGCTCATCCTCGCCATCCGCGATACGCCCTTCAGCAGAGTGCACCTCGAAAATATGCTGCGCGCGCAGGCCGCCGGAGCGGATATCTTCCCGATCATTCCGACGTTCTATCACCATCCGCAATCGATCGACGACGTCGTGACGCAATTCAACTGCCGCGTGCTAGCGCATCTGGGCCTCGAGCAGGCGAAGCAGTTTCGATGGATGGGCGAAAGCCAGTCGCGACGCGGATAGATTCACCACCAAGTCACAAAGACACAAAGAAACGAGAGGAGGAGCATCATTCCGCAGTCGTCACTCACGCAGTCGGTGAGCCGGTCAGCAGCTTGCATCCGACAATCTCCTGTGGCTTGGTGCCTTGGTGTCTTTGTGGTGAAATACACGTATGCTGCGCGAGCTGATCGTCCTGCTCTCGCTGGGGGGCCTCGCCGACGCGCTCTACTTCACTTTCGCGTACTACGGCCGCGTGAAGAGATCGCGCTGGGTGCCGCAGATTCTCTGCGCGCGCGAAGGGTCGAGCTGCGTCACGGTCGTCCAGACGCCCTACGCGCGCGTCTTCGGTGTGCCGAATTCGCTCCTGGGAATCATCTACTATGTGCTCTTGATTGTCTGGGGCCTGGGTTCCCCGTGGCCCGACTTCTGGTTTGTTGGTTGGAACAGGTCTCTCGTAGATTTCAGCTTTTTTGACTTCCTGATCCTGGCTTCCATAATCACAATTGGGCTGGGCTTCTATTTGATCTACGCCTTGCGTCGCAAGCTGCACGTGGATTGTCCGCTGTGCTACACTGCCCATGCCATCAACGCCGCGCTGCTGGTCTTGCTGGTCTTGTTGGCGCGATAGCCCTCGGCCCGACTAACGCCCTCGCAAACTTCTCTGGCCCTTCTTTGAGGACACCATGAAGAACAAACGTTACGCTCTTCCGCTCTTGGCCGCACTGCTCATTACGTCCGCGTGGCTCGCGGCCCAGGAGCTCAAGCCGATCGAACTCCCCCAGCCGCAGACCGAAGGCGGCAAGCCGCTCATGCAGGCCCTGAAGGCGCGGCACACGACGCGGGAATTCAAGCCCAATCCGCTTCCCGCGCAAGTGCTCTCCAATCTGCTCTGGGCGGCGTTCGGGATCAACCGACCCGAGTCCGGCAAACGCACTGCCCCCTCGGCGAGGAACTGGCAGGAGATTGACATTTACGTCGCCATGGCCGAAGGCACGTACGTTTACGACGCCAAGGCGCACCGGCTGAATCCGATCCTTTCAGGAGACGTCCGTGCCGCGACGGGCGGCCAAGACTTCGTGAAGGACGCGCCCGTGAACCTCGTCTACATCGCCGACTTGGCAAAAACTGGCGATGCGAGCGCCGAAGGGCAGAATATTTACACCGCTGTCGATACCGGATTCATCAGCCAGAACGTGTACTTGTTCTGTGCGTCGGAGGGGCTGGCGACGGTCGTGCGTGGCACTGTCGACCGGCCAGCGCTCGCCAAGCTCCTGAAGCTGCGCGCCGATCAGAAGATCATCGTCGCCCAGACAGTCGGCTACCCGAGGTGAGGGTGGTTTTCGTGAGCGTCTCCGCCTCAACCTTGCGCGGTATCGCCGTGTCAGGCATGATGAACGCCTGATGGGCGGACAGGCGAAGAGGGCCGCGGCGAGCGGGTTCCTCGGCAAGGTGCGGCTGGCGCTCGAGATGATCAAGTTCGAGCACTCGGTATTTGCGCTGCCGTTTGCGCTGACCGGAGCCCTGCTGGCGCGGCGCGGGCTGCCGAGCTGGCGCGAATTGTTTTGGATTATCGTGGCGATGGTGGGCGCGCGCAGCGCAGCGATGACCTTCAACCGCATCGCCGATTTCAAATTCGACGCGCTCAACCCACGCACGCGGGCGCGCGCGCTTCCGGCGGGGCAACTCAGCCTCGGATTTGCGGTCGGCTTCACGGTGGCCTCCTGCGCACTGCTGGCGCTCGCCGCTTACGAACTCAACCCGCTCGCCTTCAAGCTCTCGCCCGTGGCGATTGCGATCCTGCTTGGCTACTCTTTCACGAAGCGATTCACGGTCCTCTCCCACCTGATTCTGGGGCTGTGTCTCGGGATGTCGCCCGCCGCGGCGTGGATCGCGCTGCGCGGCGACCTGAGCGTAAGCATGCTGCTGCTCGGCGCGGCGGTGATGCTCTGGGTGGCCGGCTTCGACATCATCTACGCGTGCCAGGACGTCGAATTCGACCACTCGCTCGGCCTGCACTCGATCCCGCGCCATTACGGCGTGCGCGCCGCGCTCTACGTTTCGGCGCTGCTGCACGTCGGGACGCTCGCACTGCTGGTCGCGGTAATGCAGATGGAGAATCTCGGCTGGATTGCCGCCGCGGGCCTGGGGGCGGTCGCCCTACTTCTCGCCTACGAACACTCGCTCGTCAAACCCTCCGACCTGTCGCGCGTGAACGCCGCATTCTTCACCGTCAACGGATTCATCAGCATCCTGTTCTTTCTCACCTGGGCCGCGGACTTGTTGAATCATTGAGTGATCGGGTGACTGAGTGATTGAGCGATTGAGTGAATGACGATTGAATGAACGCTTCTGCTCCTGCGACGCGGCGACGCATTCACTCAATCACCCAATCACTGAATCGCTCAATGACTCAATTACTGGAGCCTTTCGGTGGGCGACATCTCCTGGAAGATCAGCGAGTCGAAGATGGCGAGGACGTGCTTGCGGTAGGAGAGGACTCTTTCCAGGGTTGGTTGCGCCCAGGGTTCGCGGAGCGTCTGGCGCTTCCAGCGCTCGAGGACTTGCGGTGGGACGTCAATATCCTCGCGGAGTTTTTGGAGCGGATGCCCGCGCAGGAAGAGGCCGTAAAAGAAGGCTGCCTCGTGCTGCGGTTCGGCGAATTGGTGGTCGAACGCGGCTCCCATACTGCCTACCATGGTAAAAGGCCGGTCGGCAATGTAAAGAGAAATCGGCACGGCGAAACCAAAGGCAAAGACATATCCTAAACCCTTTGTCAAGCCCTTCAGCGAGTATTCATGCGGCTTGGAGGGGTATCGTCCCCTGCAAGATTAATGCCAGACTGCGCGGCCTTGAGCCCGGGAGGGTCGTGCGGCGGAGGCGGATGCGGTCACGCCGCGGGTAGGACCACTTCAAAACCTCGTCGTCCAGCGCTTGCACGCGACCAGGCGCACAGGACCAAGTAATCCCGAGGGGGGCAGTTCTTGCACCCCGGTCTCTCCGTACCGCCCCCAGCGAATCCCGTAAGTCTCCGCCAGTGCCCTGACGTCGGGATGCGGAAGCGAACGCATGTGGTGAATCCAAAGGTTCGCCACCCGCACCTTCAATTGGTTTCTTCCGGGCTTGATTGCGTCCCGACAGGACAATCGTCGCAGCCCTTTCCACGCAGCGCCCAGTGCGACGCCATTGAGTTCGGCTTCCGCGGTTTCGTGCACGCGGCCGAGGTCAAGCAGCCACGCGAGGTGTTTGCCGGGGTCAGCGACCTCAAACGTTATCTCGTAGGTCGCCCAGCCGCTGTACGTCTTGCCCTCCGGCAGGTCGTTCCAGGATTGCAGCGCGCTCAGCAGGACTGGCGACCCTTCTCCGAGCTTCAGCGTCCACGGCCCCGCAAGGCGCTGGGGCTCGGGAACACCGTTGACCGCAAAGTGATGGCGCTTGCCCTGCGGCGTCTCAAGCCAGTAGTGGCCGTTTTCCTCGGCCAGGCCGCTCACGATGTTCCGCTTCCCGCTTGGCTCGATTCGGAGTGGGCCCCAGAAGTTCGACCTTGTTACCACGGGTTGCTCCCGCGAATCCGCAAACACAACTAGGCACGATTCGAAGGCATCAAGGTGCAATTGAACTTCCGTCACCGGTTCGGTTTCGTCGCGGATAACCGCGTAGACGTAGAGCAGCAACGCCTCGGAAGTTCCTGTCTCGGGATTCCACCGCTCGGGCCGCCGATGGCCCACGGCGAACCTCACTTGTAGCTTCCGTGGCTGGCTTGAAACATTGCTGATGAAATAGAGATCCGCGGACCCAAGGCGGCGGTGCACGAAACCCACGTTGTCTCGCGCAAATTTCAATGACGATTCGGAGTTGTCGCCCGCCTCGACAATGAGGCAATCCGGAACGAGCATGAACGGGAGCCGCCCGAGCACCTCCGCGGGACTGGCAGCAAGGATAACCTTGCCTGCTCCTACGGCCGTCGTTCCCGCCGGCGCGGGCTCAGCGTCTCCCCAGAGTCTCTTCAGGGTGGCGCGCAGCCGCGCGGTCCGTTCGTCCTGCTGAGCGAGGCCGGGAGCCGCCTCTGGCACACGCTCGATGAAAACTACCAGGCCGCCACTTTCGGCGAATTCCGCCAGCCGCTCGAGCGATTCCGGCGGCATGAAGCGCACGCTGGGCACGACGACGGCAGAGTAGACACCCGTCCCAATCTGCAGCTTACCCTGGTCCACTTTCGCGTGGCTCAGCGCGCGGTCGTTGAGAAGATCGAAGTCGTATCCTGCGCGCCTGAGCCCGTCGAAGAACTCCGCGCCAAGGTGGTTTTCGAGTTCGACGTCGATGCTGAGCGCGCCGCTGCCGAACTTGGCGAAGACGTCGGCGACTGGAAGGTAGACCGCGATGGGGTTGACGGCAACTCCCTGCTGTAACAGCGCTGCCGTCCGCTGAACGTATTGAACCAGATGCGGCTAGTGCCGCCACCACGTGTTGTTGTGGTTGATGAGCGTGGACGCGTAGAAGACCCAGCCCGGCTCGCCGGCCTGAGGCGGCGAGTACGAGTAGCCGTGATTGACGATCTGGTTGATGCCGTCGAGGAATGTCGAATCCGTCGCCGCCTTCATCATTTCGAGCGTTACGAAGAAGAGCGGCATACGCAGCCAGGTGTAGGTTTCCGCCGAAGCGACGGGCTTCCGGTAAAGGTGCGCGGCTGAGGAAGCCAGGCGGCGGTGGCGCAGGTTTACTTGACAGCGGTCGCCGACGAAGATGTTTTCGCCTTCCGGAATGTGCGCGAGCGCGTAGGCTTCGATGACGTCGCCGAACGCACCATGCGCCTGCACGCGCGCCTGGACGCCGTGTTTCTCGCTCCACTCAGCGAGCGGCCGGAAGAAGCCGTCGAGGATCAGATCGGAGAGCGTCAGGTGATAGTCGTAGCGAAAGTGCGGGGTGAGCGGGCCGGCATCCTGCCACAAGGCGGGAAGATAAGGCGCCAGATCGTAGCCACGCCGCTCGCGAAACGCCTCCATGAACTTCGACGTCCAATCGGCGCCGTACACTTCCAGGCTGTCACAGAAAACCGAGTGAATGGCGGGAAAGCCGAGGGGCTTCAGCTCCTCGAGGGTTCGGTCGCCGACGGCGCGCAGGAAAAGCTCGAGGGCCTCGCGGTTGAAGTGGTCGAGAACGTAGCCTTCCATCCCGAGCGTGGGCCGCTTCACCTGCATGCCCGTGGGGCTGTCGATGAAGACCATGAGCCGCCACTCGCCTTGCGGCACGGGCCAGCGATCGAGTCCCATTCCGGTGCGAAGGTTGTTGGAAAGGATTTCCTTGATCTGGTCCGTGATGACTCGCGATCGGCTCAAATCAGGCTGCTGGGAGGCCAGCACCGGCGACGCGACGACCCCCACAATCTTCTCTTCGCCCACAAGGTGAGGCGAGAGGTCCCACGTGAGCTCGCTTGGCCCGGCGACATCCTGCTCGAGCACGCGCAATCGCCGCGCCGCCAATTCGATAGGAATGAATGGCCCGCCGTAAGGCCAGCCGCTGCCGAGCGTGAAGTCAAACTGCAGGCCGAGGCGCCTCGCTTCCTTGGCCGTGTGACGTAGGCGGCCAAACCATTCCTGCGAGAAATAGCAGACGTTGCGAACGCCGCGCTGCGCATCGTCCACCTCGACGGGATAGACCGGCTGCAGTTCTACGCCGCGCAGTCCCGCCTCATGCATGAAGGTGAGTTCGCGCGTGATCTCTTCCGGCGTCACGGCCCCGCCGAACCACCACCAGCGCGTCATGGGGCGGGCAGAATCTGGCGGATTTGCGAAGATTTCGCGAAGCCGCGCCACATCGCCTGCGGAGTCGGGTCCTGAAAGGCTGGGCTTCCCGACGGGCGGCGGGGCCGTGGCCCCAACTCGCCAGCCTCCGGCGAGCGCCAGACTCGAAGCACTCAAGAATTCTCGCCGCGTGAGCTTCTGGCGTTTTCCCCGTCTCACCGTGTCCTCCTGCGCAAGCAGTCACGTGGCTCGCGAGCGCTAGGACACGGAAGAATAGCGCCTGCTTCACAAACCTCCAAGGGATTCCTGCAGGTCCTGCAATTGAGCCCTAAGCTCGTGACAGGCCGCGAATTGCAAAGCGCTCATGGACAGCATAGAATCCTAACTCCAAGTTGGTGCGTCAAAGCCACAGGGCGTGACCAGAATGCTGCCGGAGAATCTACAGATTGAGGATGCTGCGCTGCGCGCCATCGCCGAAAAGATTCTGGCACGCGAGCGCCTGACATTCGACGAAGGGGTGGCGCTCTACCGCTCGAACGATCTATTGACGCTCGGCTGGCTCGCCAATCACATCCGCGAAAAGCTGCACGGCAAGCGTACCTACTTCAACGTCAACCGGCACATCAATCCCACCAACGTCTGCGTGGCGAGTTGCCGGCTGTGCGCCTTCGGGCGCAAGCCGGACGCGCCGGGCGCTTACACCATGGCGCTCGAGGAAGCCTTCCGCATCGCCGGCGAGAACTGGACGGAAGCCGTCACGGAATTCCACATCGTGGGCGGACTCCATCCCGACCTGCCGTTCGAGTATTACGTGGACCTGCTGCGCGGGCTGAAGCAGCGCTTCCCGAACGTGCATCTCAAGGCGTTCACGGCCGTCGAGATCGGTTACTACTCGCACATCGCGCGGCTGCCGATCCGCGAAATTCTGCTGCGGCTGAGGGAAGCTGGCCTGCGGTCGCTGCCCGGCGGCGGAGCAGAAATCTTCGCGCCCGCCGTGCGCCGCATCATCTGCGATCACAAGATCGGCGCCTACACCTGGCTCAAGGTGCATCGCCTCGCGCACGAGCTGGGAATGCACTCGACCGCCACCATGCTCTACGGTCACATCGAATCCGACGAAGACCGCGTGGACCATCTACTGCAACTCCGCGGGCTGCAGGACCAGACGCATGGATTCCTCACTTTCATCCCGCTGGCGTTCCATACCGCCAACACCGAACTCGGCAAAATGGTCCCGCACCGCGACACAACCGGCTTCATGGATTTGAAGAACGTCGCCGTGGCGCGCCTGCTGCTCGACAATTTCCCGCACATCAAAGCCTACTGGATCATGATGACGCCGCGCGTGGCGCAGGTAGCGCTGAAATTCGGCGCGGACGACCTGGACGGCACGGTGGTGGAAGAAAAGATCTACCACGACGCCGGGGCCGCGACGCCGCAGGCCATGACCCGCCGCGAGATCATCCGCCTCATCCGCGAAGCCGGCCACGAACCCTTCGAGCGCGATACCCTCTACCGCCCCGTCACGCGCACAGAAACTAGCGTCACCGTGCAAGTCTGAATTCGAAACTTGAAACTGGAAAATCGAAACTAGCGGCGATGGAAGAGGTACAGGACCACGCCAACAAGGATGCCGGCGGGAAGCATGAGAATGAAGAACCAGCGTAGCGGCGGAAGGACGATCAGAAAGTAGACGATGACCCAGATCGTGAAGACCAATCCCGCCCAAGACTTGACACTTATCTTGTCGATGCGGATTCCCGGATGCCTCGGTGGGTCGGAGCACATCGCCCACTCGTTAGATGAAGGCTACACCCAGGTTTGCGCAATTTCAACGATGACCCCTTTGTGCTGGTCGCCTCAATGACGGAAAGCACGACTTTCACGGATTGAAGTTTCACGAGTTTCCAGTTTCGATTTTCGGCTCTCGCGCCACGCAGAATATCCCAGCCACGCGAACACCGGCGCATACTCCAGTGCCAGCGTGAGTGGCGAATCCTTGTAGGGCTGGCCCGCGGCGAAGTCGATGACGGGCGCGTAGCCGAGCGCGCAGGTAACGCTCGCGAGCAGCCAGGGGCGAGACGGGTAGAAGCACAGGAACGGGATCAACCAGGTGAAGTACCACGGGAAGGTGTTGGGCGAGAGCAGCAGCAAGCCCGCAATGAGGAACAGGCTGGCCTGAAGCGGTTCCATCCGCCGCTTCAAGACGTACAGGACGACCGCCCCGAGCAGCACGGCCGCAATCAGTCCTGCCTGCGGCTTGGTATTGCCAGCGAGCAGCAGGAGGCGAAACAGGCTGTCGTTATTCTCCCAGCCGGAAGCGTACTGCGTGAGCCCATCAAGGAGCTTGCGCCCGGCGCTTGCGTAAGGCAGGTAACCGGCGACCGCCACGGCCGCAAAGAGCCCCGCGTACCGCCACCGCGTGCGTTTGAGGAAAACCGGCAAAAGCGGCGCGGCGAAGAATTTGGCAAGGAATGCGAACGCGAGAAGCACGATTGACGCCGCGCAGCGCTGGGATATAATGAAAAGGTTAGCCGCCAGCAGCGCCAAGATGGCGAGCGAGTCGTGGTGGCCGCACATCGCGAACGCGACGACCACCGTTGGGTTCCAAGCGTAGATGAGCACGCACGCTAGCGGCTGCTTGCGGACCGCCAGGATGACCAACAGCACGACGATACTTGCCACGTCGAGCCCCGTATAGAGCCGCTTGTAACCGGGAATCGTCTTCACCCAGGAGAAGGAGAATTCGCTCAGCGGCGGATAGAGAGTGGGCGTGAACGGCCCCACTTCGAGCGGGTGTTCAGGGTCCGCCAGCCCCAGGTGTCTCAGGGCGGCAGGATAGGTTGTGTAGGGATTGATGCCGAGGCGCTCAACGCGGCCCTCCCACTGGTAGCGGTAGACGTCGCTCGAAAGCGACGGGCTGAGCGGCAAGGCCAGAAGACGAAAGGCCAGCGCCCCACCCAGGATGACGACCAGGGCGGCGTTGCTGAGCGCAAAGCGTTGGACAATATAGGCCGCGACGACATATAGTAGGCCCCCCGCCAAGAGGAGCGCGATCACTTCGGGCGTTTGCCCTTGGAGGTCAGGCAATCGGCTGATGCGGCAGAAGATGCCGGCCAGGCCCGCACCGAGAATGAGCAGGCCGAGGGCAGGAACGGCATTCGGGGCAGCGGACGGTTTGGACATCTTAAGAGAACGTGCGTTGTCCGTCGTCAGTTGTCCGTTGCACAGGACAGGGGGATTTGGTTCCACAACGGACCACTGACAACGGACAAAGGGATTCTGGCTCCTGACTTCTGACTCCTGACTTCTTACTTCTTATGACGCACTTGTATTTCGCCATTCTGGTTGCCAGCGCGAACCCGCTGGTTCGCTACATCCAACACATCTTTCGCAAGGACCCCTTCCAGGGCATCTACGTACCCAACGCCTTCGACCTCTCGATTCTGATTCCGTACTTTACCATTCTTATCATCCTCTCGATTTACGGCCTGCATCGCTACTATCTCACTTATCTCTACCTCAAGAACCGCGAAAAACTCCCGCGGCCACTCAAGCAGTTCGAGCGGCTCCCGCGGGTGACCGTTCAGCTTCCCATCTTCAACGAGCGTTACGTTGTGGAGCGGCTGCTCGAGGCGGTGACGCGCATCGATTACCCGCGCGACCTGCTGGAAATCCAGGTCCTCGATGATTCGACCGATGAGACGCGCCTGGTGGCTTCGCGCCTGGTGAGCGAGTACACGAGCGCGGGCTTCCTGATCTCTTATCAGTACCGCACGAACCGCGAAGGCTTCAAGGCCGGCGCGCTCGCCGAAGGCTTGAAAAAGGCCAGCGGCGAGTTCGTCGCCATCTTTGACGCGGACTTCGTCCCCCCACCCACCATCCTGCTGGAGATGATTCACTACTTCACCGACCCGCGGGTCGGCGTGGTGCAGGGCCGGTGGACATGGATCAACCGGCAATACTCCAGCCTGACGGAAGTGGAAGCCATCCTGCTCGACGGCCACTTCATCATCGAGCACGGCGGGCGGCACCTCTCGGGCCGCTTCTTCAACTTCAACGGCACGGCGGGCATGTGGCGGCGCGCCGCCATCGAAGACGCAGACGGCTGGCAGCACGATACGCTCACCGAGGACACCGACCTCAGCTATCGCGCGCAGCTCAAGGGCTGGAAGTTCATCTACGACCCGCGCATCACCTGCCCATCGGAATTGCCGGTGGAGATGAACGCATTCAAGAGCCAGCAGGCCCGCTGGGCCAAGGGCCTGATCCAGGTGGCCCGCAAAGTGCTGCCCGTCGTCTGGCGCAGCGAGCAGCCACTCTTCATCAAGCTGGAAGCCACGTTCCACCTGACGGCCAACATTGCCTATCCGCTGATGGTCCTGTTTTCGCTGATCCTGCTGCCGGCGATGATCGTGCGCTTCTACCAGGGCTGGTTCCAAATGCTCTACCTGGATCTGCCGCTGTTCCTGGCGGCCACCTGCTCGGTCTCCACTTTCTACATGGTGGCGCAGCGCGAGCTCGCGCCGCAAGGCTGGCACCGCCGCATCAAGTTCATTCCTTTCCTGATGGCGACGGGCATTGGTCTTGCGATCACCAACGCCAAGGCGGTCATCGAGGCCCTGCTCGGCAACCAGTCCGAGTTCATTCGCACACCGAAACTGCGCGTGGAGGGCCGCGAGGATAACTGGGAGCGGAAGAAGTACCTGAAAGGCGGCGGCTGGATTCCTGCTGTCGAGCTGTGCCTGGCTGTCTACTTCTCCTACACGACGGCCTACTCCGTTTATGCCGAGAACTACCTCACCACTCCTTTCCTGATGCTCTTCTTCATGGGCTATTCCTACATGGGGACGATGTCGCTCTTGCAGACGCCGCTGCGGCGCCTGTGGAGCGCGCTGCCGTCGCTTCTTCGCCCGCGCGCCGTCGAACACGCAACATAACCCCCATTCCAGCGTAGCAGGCCAGAGTAGAGGTACCGTTTCAGAAATGGTATTGTCCGTCACACTCCCCGGGATTCGAAAGGGATTTGGAAAACCGCCTCGTCCGCGCCGCCTCTGCTTTGCCCCACATTCCACCTACTGTTCTTAGCGTGGGAAGAGCGGGCCGGGCTCGAGGTCGTGGGAGCGAGTGTCCATGCGCAGCCGGAAATCAGCGCAGAGACCGCGGCTTAAGCAACCTCGCTTGGCGGTCTCGTCTTCGCTAATAGGTCGAATGCGCCTCTGCTGAGTGACCAGGGGCGGTGCTACTGGGAAGCAAGCTTGGACTCGATCTCGGCCGCCACTTGCTCCGGCGTCTGGTCGCCGTTGATACGGATCAGGCGGCCTTGGCGCACGTAGTAGTCGATGGCCGGCTGCGTCTCCTTCTGGTAGGTTTCTAACCGCCGGCGGATGACGTCCTCCTGGTCGTCCGGCCGCTGGACGAGTGCGGTATCGTCGGCATCGCACACGCCTTCCTTCTTGGGTGGCTGGTAGTAGATGTTGTAGACGCGTTGGCAGCGCGGGCAGACGCGTCGCCCGCTCAGGAGCTTGAGCACGCGCTCGGTAGGAACATCAAGAAGGATGACGTGCGGCGCGAGGCCCTTGTTTTTGAGCAGCACGTCAAGGCCCTCGGCCTGCGCGAGTGTGCGTGGGTAGCCATCCAGGATGAAACCGCGCTCGCAGTCCGGCTGTGACAGACGGTCTTCGAGGATCGGGGTCATCAGAGAATCTGGGACCAGCTTCCCGGCCTTCATGTAGGAGTCGGCCTCGAGGCCGAGTTTGGTGCCGCGCCTAACGTGATCCCGTAGCAAGTCGCCGCTCGAGATGGTCGGGATCGCGTGCCGCTCGGCCAGCCGCCGCCCCTGCACGCTCTTGCCGGCACCGGGCGGCCCCAGCAGGACAATCGCACCTCCCCGCGACGACTCTGCCCTGGCTCCTCGCACCCGCCCCGGCCCGACGACGGTAAAGACGGACACGGAAGCAACGGCGAGGCTTGATTCCTTCAGGAACGCGCGCCTTGAAATCTTCCTCGAATCTGCCTGCATGGCTCCCTCCGCTATTTCCAATGGCTCGGTTTCCGCGGGGAGGCACGTGCCAGTGTCCCTGCCAGAAATTGTTCTCCCGCCTTGCTGAATGTGGAAGCTATACGGTCCTGCTCGCGATCCGTGACTCCGGACGCCCGCGTCGCGTATCCACGTTCGTGAAATCCCATTCGACCAAGTCTTGCCGCCGACAGTTTTTCATTCCGGGAAAGACGGGGCGCGCACTCAGCGGAAAGTCTCAACGAGCATGATGTCTGCTTCCGGGGGAGGTTGTTCGCTGTATAGGATCCATTGGCCGTCGGGCGAAACTGCCAAACCCTCAATGTGGCGGGCAGAACTTGCCTGGCTAAAGAGCTGAGTCACTTTGCCGGTCTCCGGGCTCAGGAGCTCGATCGACCACTGCTCGCCGCCGGGGATACTTGTAAACGACAGGAAGTAAATACCCTCTCTCGCCACCTTCCAGTTGAAGCAGTTCACTCTTCGATCGAGGATCCGCGTCTCATCGCCGCCGCCTACGGGCACCTTCCAGATGCCATCGCCAGGAGCGCACCAACGTCCGCCCCACTTCGAGAAGTAGAGATACTTGCCATCGAGGGATTCGAAGGCCCCTATCCCGCCCTCACCGAGCTTTTCCAGAATCCGAAAATGAGAAATGGTCTTGCCTATCATAAGGGTGCCTGTTCCAGCAAAATCCACCCACACTGACTACTTTCCGGTGGGGCAGAGGGGCTTCAGTTCCGGGAACCAGTTGGCGATCAGGTGAAGGGGAGAATCCGCAGGTTGCGAATTGGGTTCCGTCAACACAAAACGGCCCCCTGGAGCGACCTGGAAGTCGATAGCCTGAGTTGCGAAGAGCCTTTTCGAGCGCCCCTTGCTGAGCTCCCCCCGGGTGCTCACCTCTTGTGCTACCAGATAACCGTTTTGGAGGTAGTACAGAGTATGACCCTGTGGGTCCCACCGTGGCCGCGTTCCTCCATCAGTGGACATCTGCCGTCGCGATTCGAGCCCGGGAAACGAGACGACGTAGACCTCCCCCTGGCCACTCTCGGTGGAATCGTAGGCAATCCACCTGCCATCCGGAGAGAACACCGCGCCGGACTCAAAGGCCGGACCGTTCGCGACGGCAATTGCATCCTTGCCCTCTACCGGAATCACCCAGATGTCGGTGGCATTGGTAGGAGTATAGTCATAGGCGGCCAACCAGCGGCCGTCGGGCGACCACGACGAGACGTGGATGTGCCGAGGCCAAGTCCGGACCAGCTTCGGCTGGGTCCCGCTCTCGATGCTTTTGATGAAAATGCGCCGGGTTGTGCCTGTTTGCGCCGACGAGTAGGCGACGGCTCGTCCATCAGGAGACCAGACGGGAAACTCGTCTTCTGCTGGATCGAATGTGAGGCGCTCGGCTTCTCCGACACGCGCGTCGAGTATCCAAACGTCGTTGGTTCCTGGGCTCCTTCCAGTGAACGCAAATCGCTTTCCATCGGGAGAGACACAGAGGTCAGTTGCATTCGGCCCGATCTTCGCCATGGTTTTCGAGTCGAACACGAAAGAGGTCCCTGTGTCACTCCCGTTCTTACCCACAGCGCGGAACACGAATTCCTGTCGTTGGGTCGGCCTCAAGAAGATGAGCGTGCCGTTATCGGAGGCCGCAAGAAAAGCGGCGCCTCCCCAGGTCGCAGTTCCAACATCCGACAAGACAGGGACGGGTTTGCCAGTTGTTTCGAGGCGGGCTGGGTCAAAAGGCAAGGCATAGATGATCCCTGCATTCGTAGCATAGATAAGGTGTCCGGTGGGAAGATAGCGACCGAAGATGGCCTTCTCGACGATGGTCTTGCGCTTTTTCGACTGGAGCAACTGCACGACGATCCTCGAATCCTCGGAACCTGCGCTCGGTCCGAGCGCGATGAAAAGCAGAGCCTTACCCCCTGGCAGCAACTGCGGCCACGTATGGGCGTTCTCACCTGCGGCATCATCCACTTGCGTTACGGCCTCGGCTTTTCCACCCTCAGCTGGCACGCGCCAGATACCTCCGGTCCCTAGGCCGGCGCTGAAGTAAATCCAGTTGTCCTCACCCCACGCAATGCCACCTCCTACCCTGACGGCTGCAACCTCCGCGATGGGGCCACCAAACACACCCACCCGCTTGATGCGCCCGGCGGCCTGGAAAGCCAGCGCACTCCCATCCGGCGAAAAGGTGGGGAATGCCGCCAAGTTCGTCCCATCTATAGCGGTTGCTGAGAAACTGTCGAGCTGGCGTATTGACAATAACGAGTCCTGTCTGAGAACGATGAGCCGCCCATTGGGAGAAATGGCGAAATGGGCATACTGACCACCGGCGACAACCTGGGGTGCCTGCAACGGGATTGTCGCGTACACAGGCGTTTGTGACGATGCCGGAGAAAGGCGTAGGACGCCGGCCCAGTGCGTGACGAGCGCGGCGCCGCCCGCCCTTACAGCCGTCGAAATCCGGCCGCGCAGGCCAGCGACGTTGAGGGCAATGAGCACCGCAATCGCCGCGACCAGGGTCGCCCCCGTCGCCACAGCGGGCCACCACCTTCGTGGGGGCAACTCATGAATTGCCGCTACAGCGGGCGAGACGCCCGCGCTCCGCGCCGCTTCCGTCTCGCGCTTCAGGCGCTGCAAGTCGGCCCGCAGTTCCGACGCGCTCTGGTACCGCACCTCGCGGTCTTTCTCCAGCGCCTTGTTGATGATGTGTTCCAACTCCGCCGGGCAGTCGGGATTCAGCCGCACGGGAGACGTGGGCACCTTGTGGAGGATGCCATCAAAGATGGTGCCCGGCGAGTCGCCCGCGAACGCACGGCGTCCGGTGGCCATCTCGTACAGCACCAGACCGAAGCTGAACAGGTCCGTGCGCGCGTCCAGTTCTTCGGCGCGCACCTGCTCGGGCGACATGTACTCGACCGTACCCACCGCCATGCCCGTGCTCGTCAACGACTCCTCGGCCACGGTCGCACCCTCACCCGTTCCGCCTTCAGCGGTCCACCCTCTCCCCGAGGGAGAGGGACCGGGGGTGAGGAGAGGCGCCAGCTTGGCCAGCCCAAAGTCGAGAATCTTCGCCTGGCCCCGCGTGGTCACGAAGATGTTGGCGGGCTTGATGTCGCGATGGATGATGCCCTTGGCGTGGGCGGCGTCCAGCGCATCGGCAATCTGAACCGCCAGGTCCAGGAGCTCGTCGCTCTTGAACGGCTTGCCAGCAATGCGGTACTTGAGGGTCTGACCCTCCAGGTACTGCATCACGATAAAAGGTCGGCCTTCGTGGTCGCCAATCTCGTATGTCGTGCAAATGTTGGGGTGATCGAGAGAGGAGGCGGTACGTGCCTCACGTCGAAAGCGTTCCAGAAACTTGCGATCCTGGGCGAGATCGGCGGGCAGGAACTTGAGGGCCACGCTGCGGCCGAGCTGGGTGTCCTCGGCCTTGTACACCACGCCCATACCACCGCCACCCAGCTTCTCAAGAATCCGGTAGTGGGAAACGGTCTGACCGACCATGGGGAGACCGACCGCGGGCGATCTGAAACGGAGTTTCGACTGCCGCCATCTTAGGCCCCACATACCGGCAAGTCAACGCGTGCGTTCCAAATCCCGATAAGCAGGACGGCCGGAGTCCCTAGTCCGTGGACGTTTCCCGCAGAGAAGCATGCTTCCACACCTTGACCGAGGGTTTATCCTAGACGCTCTTTTCCGGGGGAGGTAATGTGACGGAACGAACGCTCCAGCGGTTCGCCATCCTGCTGATGTCCAGTCTCATGCTGGCTGGCTTGTTCTCTTTGCCCGCTGTGGCGTGGGAGCGCGAGGCGCTTTCGGCGTTCCACGAGCGGCGCTTGAGGCTGATGCGTGAGACGGGCGGTGACGGGGTCGTGGTGCTCTTCGGCTACCGCGAGAAGGACATCGGCGTGGCCACGACGCCCTTCCGCCAGAACGAGAATTTCTATTACCTCACCGGCTGGAACGAGCCGGATGCCATGCTGCTGCTGGTGCCCAAGGCTCCCCAGGGCGCGGGCTCCAATGGCATGGTCCGCATCGAGAAGGAGGTCCTGTTCATTCCCCCGCACGACTACCGGCAGGAAAAGTGGACCGGCCCCAAGCTCGGCCCCGACGACGCGGACGCGCCGGCGCGCACGGGTTTCCCCATCGTCAAGAGCACGACGCTCTTCCACGCCGAGCTCCAGGAAGCGCTGAAGACGTTCAACAAGGTTTACACCGAGATGACGCCGCAGCCCGAGAGCGGCGAAGAGTGCTTCATCCAGGAGATGCAGTCGCGGCTGAAGAAGGCGGCGCCGCTAGCGACCTTCGCGGATTTCCGCAGCGTCTTCACGCGCCTGCGCATGATGAAATCGCCGGGCGAGATTGCGCTAATCCGCAAGGCCGTCGAGGCTTCGGTCGAGGCGCATCTTGCGGCGATGAAGACGGTGCGGCCGGGCGTGTGGGAATACGAGGTCGCGGCGCGCATGCAGTACGAATACCAGCGCCGCGGCTGCGAGTGGCCGGCGTATCCGCCCATCGTCGGCTCAGGTTTTTTCTCCACCGTGCTGCACTACGACCGCAACTCCCAGCAGATGCAGGCGGGGGACGTCGTCGTCATGGACGTGGCCGGCGCTTACAGCGGCTACGCGAGCGACATCACGCGCACGCTGCCCGTCAGCGGGAAGTTCGCGGTGCGGCAGCGCGAGATCTACGAGATCGTGCTCGGGGCACAGAACGCTGCGCTCGCCGCCGCCAAGCCGGGGGCCTATAAAGGCTATCGGAGCCGATTCAAAGGGCTCCAGCAGATCGCCTACGACTACATCAACACCCACGGCAGAGACCTGCACGGCAACCCGCTTGGGCAGTACTTCATCCACGGGATCGGCCATCACGTAGGCCTCAACGTCCACGACCCCGAGGACTACGATCAACCCCTCCAGCCGGGCATGGTCATCACCATCGAGCCGGGCATCTACATCCCCCAGGAAAAAATTGGCGTGCGGATCGAAGACACAGTGCTCATCACCAATGACGGTTGCGAGGTCCTGAGCCTCCGGCTGCCCCGCACTGTCGAAGACATCGAGCGGACCATGGCCCAGCGGTAGGGCCTGTTTGAGAACCAAAGCTCCTTCGACCCACCGCCTTCTAGCGAAGAAATGCTCGCCGAAGCGTGAGCCGTAACGCAAAGTTGTCCGTTAACTCTGCCGCTTTCCCTCCCGTCGCGCCGCCTCCCGGTCGGCTTGCAGGGGCGCTCTATGGCCACGGGAATCATCCATTAGCCCGGGGTTCTCACCACGAATGTGGTTGGGCAGTGGACACAGGTTTTTCGGGTGGAAGGGCGAGGGGGGCGAGAGCAGCGGTGCGGGGGCTGAGGTCGCATTTCCCGCGGGGGCTACGACAGATGCTCAGGCGGCCTCCAGACACGGTTCTGGGAGGAAGGCGGACCCCTATCCATCCCTGGCCCGGGGCGCGCCCCAAATCGGGGAGCCCCACGGTTTCTCTGCGTTACCGGCTAAAGGGGTTGGTCGCGAGGATCTTCCCCCCTTCTTCGACGGTGTAGGTGGCGTTGGCTTTGAGGTTGCGGAGCGTGTCGTGCTGGCCGCTCGGCCAGGTGATCTCCACGCTGCCGGCCTGGGCGGCTTTCCCAAGACCAAAGGTGAGAGTCAGTTCGCTTTGCGAGCAGTAGCTCGAGCCGGAGCGGACCGTCTGCCAGTTCGAGCCGTTGACTTTGACAACCGCGCCGATGCCGTCGCGGTTCGAGCGCGTGCCGACGGCCTTGATGCGGATGGCGTTGTTCGCTGCGCCGACGGCATTGCGCAAGAGGTAGGCGGGCCCGCCGTTGGTGGTCAGCAGGATATCGACCCGGCCGTCGTTATCGATGTCGGCGTAAGCGGCACCGCGCGCCACGATCCGCCTGGAAAAGCCAAGCTGCTTGCCGACTTCCTGGAAGCGGCTGCCGCCCTCGTTGTGAAAGAGCAGGGGTATCTGCGTGTAGCTCACCTGCGGCTGGATGCGGGCGATATCGGGCTCGATGTGGCCGTTGGCGACAAAGAGGTCTTCGAGGCCGTCGAGGTCGTAGTCGAAGAAAAAGAGACCAAAGCTCAGGGAGAGCAGGCTCGCCCGCCCGATGCTCGAGGCCGGTGCGACATCGATGAAGAACCGGTTGCCCTCGTTGTGGTACAGACCGATCATCTGGTTGGAGAAATTGCCGATGGCGAGCGAAGGGTAGCCGGAGTGGTCGAAGTCGCCCTGGTCGATCCCCATGGCGCCGCGCGCGATGCCATCCTCGCTGAAGGCGATGCCGGCCTGCACGGCCTGCTCGGTGAACGTGCCGTTGTGGTTGTTGCGGTAGAGCTTGTTGCGCTCCGTGTCGTTGGCGACGGCGAGGTCCGGCCAGCCGTCCTGGTCGTAGTCGATGATGGCGACGCCCAGGGATTTGGACGTCGGATCGTAAATCCCGGATTTCTGCGTCACATCTTCGAAGCGGCCGTCCCCGAGGTTATGGAACAGCCGGCAGGTGTCGCCCTTATAGGCTTCCGGCGTGCAGTAAGACTTGTTGCGCCCGTCGAGCGTGCAGTAGAGATCGTCCTTTTCCGACCATTTCACATAGTTGGTGACGAAGAGGTCGAGCTTCCCGTCCTTGTCGTAATCCACCCAGGCGGCGCTGGCCCCGTAGCCGGTATTGTTCGCGCCCGAGGTCTTCGTCACCTCCTTGAACGTCCCGTTGTGCTCGTTGTGGAACAGGCGCGACTCGCCGAGGCCGGTGACGTAGATGTCGTCCCATCCGTCGTTGTCGTAATCGCCGACGGCGGCGCCCATGCCGTAGACCTCGACGTCCAGCCGCGCGCGCGCCGTCACGTCGGTGAAGGTCCCGTTGCCGTTGTTGTGATAGAGCTTGAGCGTGGTCCGCTTTACCTTGTGGCCGGAGAAGTCGGAGCCGTTGACGACTAGGATGTCGGGATTCCCGTCGTTGTCGTAATCAATGAAGGCGCAGCCCGGACCCATGGTTTCCGGCAGGAATTTCTTCCCAAACGCGCCCGTGTTGTGGACGAAGTTGATGCTCGCCTGCCGGGTGATGTCCACAAAGCGCGGACCCGTCGCGGCTGGTGTGGGCGCGTTTTTCGACCCTGATGGCGCAGGTGTTCTGCGGTCGGCGGCGAGCGCCAGCGCGGCGAGAGCCGTAACGAAAACGAGCATTAGCAACCGAAGAGGCTTCATCTTGAAGCTCCACCTCCCCTCACCTTCTGAGCAGGTGGAGTGCTGGCGCGAGCCATTGCACGTCGCTGCGTTCCCCGGCTGCCTTCTGCATACTGCTTTCTGCCTTCTGCTTTCTCGAGCGGCACCGAAACGTGCTCGTGGATGGACTGCGCCTCGTTGTTGTCCTCCGGGCTCTTCAGCTTGAAAGGTCCGGTGATGGCCCGCGAGCTCTCGTCGGCCTTGAACCGCAGATAAAGCTTCTCCTCACGGCTGGCGAGCGTGTCGTCGCGCAGGCCGCGGTAGCAGAGCATCAGGTTGTAGTGGCCTTCCAGGTCCTCGGGGTCCACGGCGAGAGTCTTTTCGAATTCCGCGACGGCCTCGCGGTATTTGCGCTGCAGGAAGAGCATGCGGCCCATCTGATTGCGCACCACACGGTCGCGCGGGTAGAGCGCCGAAGCCTTGGCAAACTCCTCGTACGCCTCCGGGTCTCTGCCGTCGGCTGTGAGCGCCAGGCCGTAGTAGTAGTGCGCGCTCGCGAGGCGCGGGTTGAGTTCGATGGCCTTCTCAAGGAAGGGTTTCGCGGCTTCCGTGTCGCCTTCTTGCACGCGCGCGCGCGCCACGTTCACCCAGCCGTCGGCGTAGGAGGGCTCGAGCTCCGTCACCTTTAGGAAGGCCCGCTCCGCCCCCTTCAGGTCGCCTTGTAGCAGCAGCCCGATGCCGTAATCGTTCCAGCGCTCGCGGTCGGCAGGATCGAGCGCCAGGGTTTCCTTAAACGGTGGCTGTTGCTTCGCGACCACGGGCACGGTCTGGGTCGCCTCGGAGATCACCACCGTAGGCACGTTGGGAATCTCTTTGAATTTCGCGGAGGCGTCCGCGAGGCTGCCTTTGAAGATCCAGTGCCGGTCATCGTAGCCCTTGTCCACCCCGCCCGGCTGCGTCGGGTCGGGAATTCCCGCGAAAGCCCACTGCGTGTTCCACCACGAGAATTTCCGGTAGTTCAGCTTGGCGGTGAGCGTGATGGAGCCGCCGCAATCTTGGGGGACTTTCAGCCGGAAGTGCGCCGTGTCCGCCGCGCCGGGTGGAATCAGCCGCGCGTACATCACGGCGCGCGTGGCCCAGGCGTTGCGCTTATTGATGAAATTGCCGTGCCCATCGAGCTGTAACGAGCGATAGAAATGCGCGCCGGGGTCGACCGGGCCGTGGCCGTCGTCTTCCACCTTGCCACTCCAAAAGATGACGCGGCCTTTGCTGTCGCGGGCCTGAAGCTCCAGCCAGCAGTCGAAGGCATCGACCGTGCCGCCGGGGAAGAAGTGGCCGACCCGTCTCGTGCGCGCGACCACTTCAACGCGCACGGTATCCCCGCGGCGAACCTGCGCGGCAACCCGGCCGAGCGGCGCCATGAGTTTCACGGGCGCGAGACCTCGGACGCCCACTCCCGCGAGCCCCGATGCGGACTCTTCACCGACCGCGAACGTGCTGGCCAATTGCGGTCCCTCCGCGCCCGGTCCCGTGGTCTCGACGCCCCCAGGTGTCTCGGCGGGCTCTTCCGCAAGCGCGAAGATATCCACCGTCACGGCGCCCTTAAGGAATTTCTCCACATCCTGGATCTGCTCCTGGTCTCCGTAAGCCGTGGGGACGGCCGTGTTCGCCGCCGCGAAGCGGTGCGAGTGGACAAAACCGTTAATGTTGCCGAAATCGTTCGAGCGCACCATGCGCATGTGGCAGTCAGCGCAGTTCTGTGGTTTGGGCGGATAGTAGAACGAACGCGCCCCATGACCCGAAACACCGCTGGCCTGCCAGTTGTCATAGTCGTTGAAGCCGCGGATCCAGCGGTAATTGTTCACCGGCACATCCAGGTGCACCTTGTGGCAAGACGAGCAGAATTCCGGGAGCAGACCCGGCTCGCGGTGGAACGGCTTGAGAAACGCGTTGCGGTGTGGCTTAGGATTGAGTTTGACGGCGTAGTTGTGCAAGGCAAGGAGCAGAGGATTCTTGCTGGAGGCCAGCTCATCGAGCGGCGGATAATCCATGACGAAGCCGCCCTGGCCCATGGTGTCCTTAACGTGCACGATCGAGTGGCAGGACATGCAGCCCAGGCCATTCTGCGCCTCGCGCGTGTGGACAATCTCGCGGATATGCTGTTTCTGCATCTTATTGGCGAAGGCGATGGCGTGGTCGTGGCAGCCGGCACACCACATGGAAGACTTGATGCCGATGGTGTCCTGCATGTACTCGATCGACTTGCGGTACCACTGGTTGTTGAACGAGGCGAAGTGGTGCATCGAGCTGAACCACTGGTTGTAGATATCCGCGTGGCAGGTCTTGCAGGATTCGGAATCCATGAAGAACTGCGAGGTGATGGGCTTGCCGTCGGTGGTGGAGGCCGAACTCGGGAACATGAGGCCGCTCGGCCCTTCGCCTTCTCCCTCCATGCTCAGCGGCGCCGTGGCGGGGTTGCGAATGAGGAATTGTGGATTGGGGCGAAGCTTGTGGTAGCCGGCGGCGACCCCGTAGAACGCCAGCGAGGTCAGCAGCACGCCTACACTCCACCGCCATGCTGACTGGCTCAACAGGCCACTGCCTTCCCAGAGGCGCGCGCGCAGAAAGGCGAGGACCACAAAAAGGCCCGCAACGGCGCATGTCACGTGCGCGTACAGCGCCCAGCTATGCGGCCGGGTCATGCCGACGACTGCGAGGAAAATCCCGAAGCCCGCGGAGACCGCAAGCAGCGCAACCATCCCACGACCGGCGAGGCTCGCAAACGCCTGGCGATTCCGTGCCAGAAAAATCCCGAAAAGGATGGCGGCGACAGCGCCCAGGAAAGGATGGAGTAAAGCGTTGGCGACGTAAAAGAGGTTCGGGTCACCGAACGCGGCGAGATAGGCACTATTCGCCACGAGGAGCAGCGCAAGAATCATGAGGATTCTCGCCGCGCTCAAGCCCCCGTGATTTTGACCCTCAGTTACCATGGCAATGTTCCCTCGCCGGCTCCTCTCTGCCTTCGTCTAACTTTTCTAACCGAGCGAATCGTCTTAAACATTCTCAGGCCGTTTTTCGCCAGAGATTCAGCCTGTCGCCGCCGCGCGGGCTCGCGACGCAGCAGGCTAGAAAGTGATGCGCGTGCCAAACTGAATTTGGCGACCGGGATGCATGGCCACGGTAGCAAAGTTCCAGCCCGTACTCAGGTGCTCCAGCAGCGAATTTCTCCGCGAGCCGGGCAGGTCATAGACGACGCTGGCCACAAAGCGGTGGCGGAGGTCGCAAGCCAGCCCCTTCTCGGCGTTCAGGTTGGAGTTGTCCTGCGGGATGGCCGATTCGTCCATGGGCGAGCGGAAGTCGGGAGCGTTGGTCAGGCTCTTGGCGTAGGTGTAGTTGGCAAGGAAGGTCAGGCCGTGGCTGAAACGGCGGCGGGCGTCGATCCAGCCGGCGTCATACCAGCTTCGCGCCGTGTTCTCGAGTAAATTGATGGCGGAGACAGGAGAGACGCCGCTCACTAGATCGAGGCCGCTCGGAAATGTAGTTCCGGGAACGAAGCTGAGAGTCTTATAGGGTCGGCGCGGGCCCAGCGGCCCGGGGCCGGGAGCCGCGTTGTTAATGAGGTGCGCTCGTTGCAGGTGAAATCCGCGCGAGCCCTGGTAGCTGATTTCGACGACCGTGTTCGCCGGCAGGGCCTTTTGCACGGAGAAGCTCCATTGCTGAATGTACCGCGCTGCGCTATGCGGATCGAAAGCCGCAAAGCTGACTGCGGTCTTGCCCAGAATCGGAGAACCGAAGTCGAAACCGGTCAAGCCGGGAATGAAGTTGTCGCTCTGCTGAGTTTCCGGAAACACGAACGGAACGTTGTGTCGCTGGTTGCACCAGGTGTTCATATCGACCGGCGTGAAGAAGATTCCGTAACTGGCGCGCACGACAAACGGGAAACTGCCCCGAAATGCATGCGTGAGTCCCAATCGAGGCGCGAAGTTGAGGTGGTTGGTGAACAACAAACCATCGGGATGGCCGTTCTGCCCGCCCACAAAGATCATTGGCTGGCCATCGACGAACGTCAGGTTACTGCCCCGTTTGAAGGAGCGCGTATCGGTGAGCGCGCTCATGTACTCGTAGCGGACGCCCAGGTTCAAAGTGGTGTTCTCAGTCACCCGCCAATCGTCCTGGATGAATGCATCCCCATACCATTGCCGCAGGTCCATATCGGGAATACCCGCCTGGCGCTGCTTCACCACCGGCAGCCCCAGCAGAAAGCTGGCCAGAGCCGCGCCCGTGCCGTCATTGGTTGCCGTGCGAGTCGTAAAACCGTTGGTGAACTGGTAGAAACCGCGGTTCTGGAAGAAACCCCACATCGGCCAGTAATAGCGCCGGTAATCCCCGCCGACCTTCAGTGAATGCCGGCCCATCTGCCGGTTCCAGATGTCGCCGGCCTGCAGCACCGTATCCCAGGCCTGGACAGGAGTGGCGGCAAACGAGTCGCCGATGCCGTTGTAACCCTGAACCGCGAACCACGGCATGCCCCAGGCGCCCTTCCCTCCAAATCCCACGCCCTGAATCCCGAGCTGGCTCACATAGTCCTTCGTGAAGTTGTTTTCAGAATAGCGGTGCATGGAAAGCCGCGATAATCCGAACCAGAAGGTATTCACGCTCACGGGTGAAAGGATGTGCGTGTGAGAAACCGTCAGATTCTGCGCCTGGTTGTCATCAAAGGCTCCGAAGCCCGGCAGGTTCTGAGGGGTAAAGTCCGACTCGTGGCCGATGGAATAGCGCGCGAAGAGGCTGTCACCCTCTCGGAAGTTGTGGTCGATGCGAACCGTTCCCTGGTCGGAGGAATTGCGGTTGGTACGCAGGTCAAGGTAGTTGTTGGAATCCGGACCGCTGCCGGTGCTCGTGCCCATTCCCGCCATTCCATCGCCCGGCGCGAGGTTGGGGAGCGGCAGCACACTGAGAACCTGTATCGCCACCGGATTCAACATCGACTCAGGAATACTGTTGTTCGGGAAAGGATCGCGGATAACCTTGGGATTGCTCGGGCTCACCCGCTGGGTCGGGTCGAAGTGCGGATTCGGGCTGGAGCTCGAGGGATTGTAAATCGTGCTGCCGCTCTGGCTGAAATCGCCCATCCTTTCCTGCATCGTGGGGACGGTTTCCACCTGAGCCACGCCGTTGCTCAGCCGGAATCCTTCGTAGTTGGCAAAGAAGAACGTTTTGTTGCTGCGAATCGGGCCGCTCAGCGAGGCGCCAAACTGGTTCTGCGCGAGGTGAGGAATGTGGCTGGGGTCGTTGAGGGAGCGGGCATCGAGCGCACTGTTGCGGAGGAACTCGTAGACGTCACCGTGCAGCCGGTTTCCGCCCGAATTGGTGACGATGTTGATCTGCGCGCCTCCCGCGCCGCCGAACTCCGCGGAGTAACTCCCCGTCTGCACCTTGAATTCGCGGACGGCATCGGGCGAAGGGCTGAACGCCAGGGTGTTGAACGTGGGGTCGGTGTCAACCGACCCATCCAGGATGAAGTAGTTAGCGTTGGGCCGGGCGCCACCCACACTCAGGGCAGAGTTTTGCTGAGGCCGCCAGTATAGTGGGTTGGTGCTGCCCGCTTGCGCCCCTGAACCCATGTGGACGCTGGGCGCCAGTTGTACAAGATCCAGCAGATGCCGCCCATTGAGGGGCAGTTCCTGGGTGAGCGTGGGCTCAATAACCTCGCCCAAACTGGCGTCTGCGGTGCGCAGCATCTGCACTGAGTCGACCACTTGCACGTGCTGTGAGACCTCGCCCACCTCGAGGGTCAAATCCAGCCGCAGTGCCTGGTTGATCTCCAGTGTCACGTCCCGGACTTCCGCGGCGAAACCCCGCGCCCTCGCCACGAGCTCATACGGGCCCGGGTTGAGGCCGGGGAACTGGTAAGTGCCGGACGTTGACGTCTGCGTCGTGCGCACCAGACCCGTGCGCGTTTCGGTGAGAACAACTTCAACCCCCGCCATGGGAAGCCCCTGCGGGTCGCTCACGATGCCGTCGACATGCGCGCCGTTGACCTGGGAATGCAACTGGGGAACCAGAGCCCCCAGAAGAAGGATACCGGCGAACGAAAATGGAAGGGTGCGCTTCATGTAACCTCCATGAGAGAAAATACAGAGTGGCCACCCCACAAGGCGGCCCGCTGCACACCCAACACCCGACTGCTTTGTACGCAGAGCCCTAAGAAAAGAAGTTGCGCCCCAACAGAAGTCAGAAGACTGGGACAGCGAGTCCGTGCCGTCAATAATAGGTGGGGACTAGAGGGGGCGAATAAATCAATGAGCGGATTTCTTTGGTTACCGGAGCCGAGCTGCGATTCTCTCGGTCGCCGCCACGAGCGCGGAGCGAATCGCGCCGCAGGTTTGGGCCTTATCGCCGAGCGCGCTGAGCTTGAAGGGCGGAGTGACTCCCCTCTGGATGCGGCGCACGACCTTTTCAACGATGGCGAGCATCAGATCCGGGTCGCCCTTGGCGATGCCGCCCCCGAAAACGATCAGGTCAGGATCGAGGATCGCCACGACATTGGCCATCCCCACGCCGAGCATGGTGAAGATTTTTTCCAGCACCGCAGTGGCCTGGGGATTTCCTTCGCGATGCGCCTTAAAGACGAAATAAGCGTCGCGCTCTTCCCGCAGTCCGGCGGCGTCGCCCGCGGACGGGAGCCCGAGCATTTTGCGGCCCTCGGCGGCAATGCCCAGTCCCGAGACGTAACTCTCGAAATAGCCCGTGTCCGGGAACCTCTCGTCCCACCGTTGCCACTCAAGGTTCATCCGGAAGACTTCGCCCGCCGAGCCGGTGCGCCCGTGGTAGAGCTTGCCGTCAACAAACACGCCCGTGCCGATCCCGGTACCCAGCGCCACAAACACGAAGTTGTCCACGCCGCGCGCCACGCCCCGCCAATGCTCGCCGATAGCCGCCATGTTGGCGTCGTTCTCCATGAAGATGGGAACGCGGAATTCCTTTTCGAGCTCGTGGCCGAGGTGAGTGTTCTCCCAGCCCGGCAGGTTGTTGGCCCAGGCCACGACGCCGTGCTCGGTATCCACCGGGCTCGGCACGCCGATGGCGACCGCGCGCAGACGGCCGCAACCCGCCTGGGATTCCAACGCGCGGATCCCTTCCTTGATTTGGTCAATCATTTTCCTCGGGCCGTCTTCCGGCCGAATCTTGATGGTCGAGTCTTTCAAGATTTCGCCGCAGAAGTCCGCCAGGGCGAAGTGCAAATGGCTCCCGCCGAGATCGATCCCCACGACGTAGCCGAAGTCCGCATTGACAGCCACTTTTTTGCGACCGTCGCCGAGCCCCACAAGGCCTTTGCGCTCGAGGACGCGGAGCTTGGCGGCCAGCGTCGAGGGGCTTAGCCTGACGGTACGGGCCAGCGCGCGGACGGAAATCTCCCCCGCCGCAGCGATTTCCCGATAAATGGCTTGCAGAACGTTTTCCGGCTTGGGCATGGTGGTCACGACTCCCAAGGCTTACGGGAATGGACTCGAGAGGTCGGAGCAATAACCCTATGGGAAGCTGAAGCCGGGGTCAAGAGAGATTGAGTGATTGAGTGATCGGGTCATTGAGTGATTGAAGGGCGTCCTCAGTCCATGGTCCGTCGTCCGTTGCGAGTCACGACCCCGAAATACAACGGACCGCCGAGGTGGAGCAAAGGACGGCCGTTTTCAACCACCCGCTGGCCCAATCTTTCAATGGCTCAATGACCCGATCACTCAGTCGCCCGATTTCCGCAGGATCAGGTCCGAATACGACTGCCCGACGATGTCCCCCGGGGCGATCTCGAAGAGTTTCTGAAAGCGGAGTGCTTGTTGGCGGGCTCTGCCGGCCTTGCCGGAGCGCGAGACAGCCTCCACTTCGACGAACCGGCCGAGCCGGCGCACATTGTCGAGGTGGATCCTCACGTTGCCCACAAAGTAGATTTCCCGCCGCTTGTCTACGACCGCAAGCACCGGAAGCGTGTGGCGAAGGATGGCGCAGAGGGAATTCCGACGCGGCAGGAGCGTCATCTCGATCCGTGCTCTGCGCGCGCGCGGCGCGTTGGCGCGCTCATAGAAAATCAGCGCGTTCTCAATGCGGCCCTCGCGCACCTTGAGCCGCCCGCGCGGAACTTTGAAATAAGTATCCACCTGATGGTCGGTGCCCACGTAGCGAGCACGGAGTCGCTTGAGTGCCGCCCGGACGTGGTGATCGTCCTTCACGCGCGCCTTGAATTCGATGTTCGTATGTTTCATCCGACCTGTCCGGAGAAGAGCTGCCCCCGAAATGCTTCCCGTCACGACCGCCTTGGATCCCTCGTGGCGGTCCTCACAGGCCGAAGCAGGGGAAGCTCGTGGGCTTGCGAAGATTCTACCTCAGCCGCAGGTTGATTTCCTCTAATGTAATTGGGACAATTCCGTCCCTCCGTCGAACGAGCCAACGATGAGGAAAGACGACTTAAGCCGTCGGGATTTCTTGATCACCGCCCCGACGACGGCGGTCGCCGGCTCCCGCAGCAGCACCGCATGAAGCCCAAACTCCGCACCCGGTGGAACTTCACCCCGCGCGAGGCGATGCGCGAACAGGAGCGTCTGCGTGCGCGCGTCGTGCTGGAAGACTCCTTCGGTCCGATCCGCTACGTGGCCGGCGCCGACGTGGCCTTCGATCCCGCGACCGACATCGCCTTCGCGGGCGTCATCGTCTACAAGTTCCCGGAGCTCCAGGAAGTCGAGCGGCGCATGGCCCGCCGCAAGCTGCGTTTCCCCTACGTTCCGGGACTGCTTTCCTTTCGCGAAAGTCCGCTGTTGCTCGCCGCCTTTGCCCGTCTGCGTACGGAACCCGACCTGATCCTCATCGACGGCCACGGCCGCGCCCACCCGCGGCTATTCGGCATCGCCTGTCATCTCGGTGTGCTGCTCGATAAACCCACGATCGGCTGCGCCAAGTCGCTGCTGGTGGGAGAGCATTCCGAGCCCGGCACCAAGGCGGGAGCGACTGCGCCGCTGATGTTCAAAGGTGAGCGCGCGGGCGTTGTCCTGCGCACGCGTGACGGCGTGAAACCCATCTACGTCAGCAGCGGGCACCGGGTATCGCTCGGCACGGCTGTTCGGCTGGTCCGGCAGTGCCTCGATGGCTTCCGTATCCCCAAGCCGACCCGCGAGGCGGACCACTACGTACGCGAATTGCGCCGCTCCTTTCAGGGGAAGCGTTAGTCGCCGTTTCAGCCTGCGCCGAGCAAGCGGGGTTGTCCACGCGTTTCCGCCTGCACAGGGTGCTATAATCACGTCGATGAAAGCCCCGGCAACGCGCAAGATCGCCAAAGCGGGCGGCCCCCCCCGCGAGAAGGCGCAATTGATGTCGTCTTCGGAGATCGACCGCACGCTGGTCCGCTTGGCGCACGAGATTGTCGAGCGCAATAACGGCGCGGCGGAGCTGGTGCTGGTCGGCGTCCGCCGGCGCGGATTCCCGCTCGCCGAGCGCCTGGCCCGGAAGATCGCGGAGATCGAAAAGGTTCAGCCGCCCGTGGGGACGATCGATATCACCTTCTATCGCGACGACCGCTCCCAGTCCTTCGAGGAAGCCCGCGTGGAGCACACCTCCATTCCTTTCAGCGTGGAAGAGAAGACCGTGATCCTGGTGGACGACGTTCTCTACACGGGCCGCTCCACGCGCGCGGCGCTTGACGCGCTGGTGGATCGCGGCCGGCCGCGGTGCGTCGAACTCTGCGTGCTCATTGACCGCGGCCACCGCGAACTGCCGATCCAGGCCAATTACGTCGGGCGCGTGATCCAGACTTCCCGAAGCGAAATTGTCGAGGTCCACCTCCACGAAGTGGACAACGAAGACCGCGTGGTGCTGAGTGAAAGGGTCTAGGAGCGCGCCGGCCACGGTCCCCTTCCTCACCGGCTCGGGCATGGCCGTAGAGTCGGCGGGAAAAACCGTCGGAGTCAAGGATCGGACTCCAGGAGAAGAACCCATGACCAACAAGCCGCGGAAGCTCGCGAGAGCCGGCATCGTTTTGCTGGTCGCCATTTTCCCTTCCGGTCTTTGGGCGGGAACCTCGGATGCGGCCAAGCGGTCGCTGACCCAGCTCTTGATGGGCAAGGATGTGAAGGCTTTGACGCAGCTTCCCGCGACGAAGGAAGGCGTGGACATCTA